>Ga0209443_1000712_pt1 | contig 22334 bp, 24 predicted proteins | sample LauGreBMM110DCMD_2_FD_187571 | JGI IMG/M metagenome (GOLD analysis project Ga0209443, IMG submission 187571) | Freshwater lake microbial communities from Lake Michigan, USA - Su13.BD.MM110.DCMD (SPAdes) (version 2) | ecosystem: Environmental > Aquatic > Freshwater > Lake | place: Lake Michigan... | reverse complement strand
GCAATTGCAATTAAAAAAATCACAACAAATAAAATTGCCAATGGAATAAATTTATTCATAAAATTATTTTTATAAAATGATCAAAGAATTTTCTTTCAATTTAAAAGCTCAAGATAATAAAGCAAGAAGGGGCGAGATAAAAACTGCAAAAGGTGCAATTCAGACTCCCGTCTTTATGCCCGTTGGAACTGCAGGAACCGTTAAAGCCTTAAAAGCTAGCGATGTTGAAAAAAGTGGCGCCGAAATTATCTTGGGAAATGTTTATCATTTGATGCTTCGCCCAACCTCTGAACTCATCGAAAAAATGGGCGGACTTCACAAATTTATGAATTGGAATAAATCAATTCTAACCGATTCCGGCGGTTTTCAAGTCATGTCGCTTTCACAAATTCGTAAAATTTCCGACGAAGGCGTTGAGTTTTCTTCGCACATTGATGGCTCAAAACATTTTTTAACGCCCGAAAAATCGATTGAAATTCAACATCAACTTGGAAGCGATATAACCATGATTTTTGATGAGTGCGTTGAATACCCCGCGACTTATGATAAAGCCAAAAAAGCCATGGAGCGCTCTATAGATTGGGCTCAGCGCTCTAAGAATGCTTTTAAAAAACGCGATGGTTATGGAATATTTGGCATAGTTCAAGGCTCGACTTTTAAAGATTTGCGCGAAATTTCGGCTCAAAAATTAATCGAGATTGATTTTAATGGCTATGCAATTGGTGGCTTGGCCGTTGGCGAAGGGCAAAAAGAAATGTTCGAAGTTTTAGATTATTGCACTGATTTTCTTCCGCAAAATAAACCTCGCTATTTGATGGGAGTTGGCAAGCCAAGCGATATCGTTGGCGCTGTTGCGCGCGGAATCGACATGTTTGATTGCGTGATCCCAACGCGCTCTGGGCGCACTGGTCAAGCTTTTGTGCGCGATGGCGTAATTAATATTCGCAACGCTAAATATCGCTTTGACGATAAGCCTCTTGATGAAAAATGCTCTTGTTACGCTTGTGAAAATCATTCGCGAGCATATCTTCATCACCTCGTCAAATCCAATGAAATCCTAGGGGCAATGCTTCTTACCGAACATAATATTTTTTATTATCAAGATTTGATGCGTGATATTCGCCACGAAATTGAAAATAAAAATTTTGACAATTTTTATAACAATTTTTTTGCAAAAGATTTTCAAAATGAAAAAGAAGAATAATATTGTTTGCTTTCCAATTTAAATTATGTCATTTTTTCGTTATTAGAATTTGAATTTAATCCTCAAAAGTAAAAACCAATTATATGAAAAAATTAATTCTTTTATCTGCGATTTTTTCTTTGTTTGCAACAAAATTATTGGCACAAGAGCCTTCTGCAAGCAATGCAAGCAACACCGAGCCTGCTATTCAAGAATCATCAAATTCTACAAAACCTAGAAAAGGCAAAAGAGAAGAGCGCTATGAAAATGCCTCTCCCGAGCAAAAAGAGAAAATGGATAAAAGACGCGAAGAAAATAAAAATCTTTCAAAAGAAGAAAGGCAGAAAAAACGCGAAGAATATAAAGGCGAGCCTTCTGCAAGCAGTGCAAGCAGCACCGAGCCTGCTATTCAAGAATCATCAAATTCTACAAAACCTGAAAAGGGCAAAAGACAAGAGCGCTATGAAAATGCCTCTCCCGAGCAAAAAGAGAAAATGGATAAACATCGCGAAATGATGAGAAGCTTAGCACCAGAAAAAAGAGAGTTAGTGAAAAAAGAAATGGAGCGCCATCGCGCAGAAATGAAAAAAATTACTGGCTTTGATCTACCATCTCCAGGAAATCAGAACGGACATCTGGACAAGCCAGAATAAGACATTGTTAATCAAAAAATTAATTATAAAATGAAAAAAATCGTTATTTTTTTAGCTCTTTTTATAAGCGCAGAATGTTTGGCTCAAAATCCGAATCAAAACAACAATCAAGTTAAGCCTGTTGCCAATACAAAAGTTGCGCAAGTTCCCAATTCAAATTATAAAGCTCCAGAATTTACTCCAGAAGAAAAAGCTCAAATTGAAAAAAATGTCGCTGAACAAAAAGAATTTGATGGTATTTTAAAAAGTTTAACTCCCGATCAAAATAAAAAATTCCAAAAGGTCAATCAAGATTTTGGACTTAAAATGACGGAATATACAAAAAATCTAGAGGATGAAACTGTAAAAATATCAAAACTTAAAAGTTTGGTTGCGATCAATACTTATATTTTAAAGGGCGTCCAAAACCCCGGATCAAAAAGAGCACCTCCAAAAGAAATGCAAGATTTTTTTCAAAAACAAATTAGCGCATATCAAAAACTTTCTCCACAACAAAAAATTCTGGTAAAGAAAGAATTAATAAAATATCGCAAAAATATCAATGCTCTAGAAAAAAAGCGTCGTCAAGATCTTAAAATATTGTTTAAGAAAGACATTTCGTTTTTTAAAGAAAGAGAAACTGAGAAAGAAATAGAAGATGACAATAAATTTTAATTTATTGTTTATTTAACTGATTTAACTTTATCAGTAACGTCATTTACAACTTTTGATACCCCGGTAACTTCCTTCATTACAGCATCTGCGCCCTTTTTAATATAAGGAAGGGCGATTATAATAATAACAATAAAAACTATAATTCTTAGTAAAAACATAATTTGGAAATTGACATTTAATATACTTTAGGAAAAATTTATTATAGAAATTTCTAATTACAAATTAAATCTTCATGAACATTATCAAATCAATCAAATCACTGCAAATTATTGACTCTAGGGGATTCCCAACAATTGAAGCAACAATTGTCCTTGAAAGTGGCGCAGTTGGATCTTGCGCGGTTCCATCTGGAGCCTCTACGGGCAAACTTGAAGCTTGTGAGCTTCGCGATGGCGACGCAAAACAATATCTCGGTAAATCGGTTTTAAACGCAGTAGAAAATGTTAACTCAATTATAGCTTCAAGGCTTCGTGGGCTTGACGCCACCAATCAACAAAAAATTGATGAAATTTTAATTGACCTTGATGGCACGCAAAATAAATCAAAACTTGGCGCCAATGCTATTTTAGCAGTTTCTTTGGCTTGCGCCAAAGCTTGCGCAAATAATTCCAAAAAACCTTTTTTTGAATATTTGGGAGATTCGCGCGGAAATTTAATGCCCGTGCCAATGATGAATATAATCAATGGTGGCAAGCATGCTGATAATAAAATTGATATTCAAGAATTTATGATTGCACCAATTGGCGCACCGACAATTGAAGATGCGATTCGCGCTGGTGCAGAAATTTTTCATCACCTCAAAGCGACGCTAAAAAAACAAGGCTTTAATACCAATGTTGGCGACGAAGGTGGCTTTGCTCCAAACTTGGATTCAGCGCGTCAAGCTCTTGATTTTATAACCGAGGCAACCATCAAAGCCGGCTATAATTTAGGCACCGATATCATGCTTGCGCTAGATTGTGCCTCTTCAGAATTTTATGAAAATGGCCTTTACAATTTAGCGGGCGAGGGCAAGAAGCTCAACAACTCTCAGATAATTGAATATTATCAAGATTTAGTTAATTCTTATCCGATTTTTTCTATCGAAGACCCTCTCGCCGAAGATGATTTTGCTGGCTGGAAAGAGATTACAAGAGCCTTAGGAAATAAAATTCAAATTGTTGGCGACGACTTATTTGTTACCAATCCACGAATTTTAGAAAATGGCATTAAAGAAAAAATGGCCAATGCGGTTTTGGTTAAAGTCAATCAAATCGGCACTTTAACTGAAACTTTGCAAACTATTAACATCGCTAAAAATGCTGGGTACAACAATATAATTTCGCATCGCTCAGGCGAAACTGAAGATGCCACAATTTCTCACATTGCGGTCGCCACGAATGCCGGGCAAATCAAAACCGGCTCACTTTGTCGCTCTGATCGCACGGCAAAATATAATGAGCTTTTAAGAATTTCTAATTACCTTGGAACTAGCGCAAAATATGCTGGCAACTCAATTTTAAAAAAATAATATGAGTCGCATTTCTTATTTAAATGGCGAATTTTTGCCTCACGAAAAATGTTTTGTTCACATCGAAGATCGTGGTTTTCAATTTGCCGATGGCGCCTACGAAGTCACGCTTTTCGAAAATGGTCAATTAATTGACGGAAATTTTCATCTTCAGCGCTTAATGCGCAGTTTGAAAGAGTTAAATATCGATCATAATTTTAGCATCGAAGAGTTAATAAAAATTCAACTCGAGTTATTTTCTAAAAATAATTTTACAACCTCGGCAACTTGTTATTTGCAAATTACTCGCGGAGTCGCTAATCGCACACCATGGTGCCCAAAAAACTTAAAAAATACCATTAGCGCGACGGTTTCACCTAGAAAAATTGTCAGTCCTGAAGAGTTTGAAAGAGGTTACAGCGCCATGACTCACGATGATATTCGCTGGAAAAGATGCGACATCAAAACCATCAATCTTTTAGCTTCAACTTTAGTTAACCAAAAAGCCAAAGATGCGGGCTTTGACGACGCAATTTTTGTGCGCGATAACATCATTACCGAAGCAACTTATGCCAATGTTTTTATAGTTGATGCCAAAAAAAATCTAATTACTCATCCCGCGAATAACCATATTTTATGCGGTATCACGCGCAATCGTTTAATTAAAATTGCTCAAGAAAATAATATTAATGCAATTGAAAAAACTTTTAGTGTTGATGAAATGATGAGCGCTTGCGAGGTTTTTTTAACGAGTTCAAGCTTAATAATTCGACCCGTTTTTAAAATTAATGGCCAAGAAATTTTTGGAAAAGAATCCGCCTCAAGCCCATCATTTGCAAAGATTTTAAGAGATGCTTATGAAAAATTTATAGCTTCCCATGGTTAATAAATTTAACATTTGAAATTATGATATTTTACAAAGTTTATGACTCTTTTCTTCGATGCAAGAAATAAGTTTTTTGTTAAAATCTTCTTTGCTTAATCCTTTCTTAATTGCCGGAAGAAATTCAATAACAATGGTTCCGCGCTTTTTTAAAATTTGACCCTTAGGCCAAAAAAGCCCCGAATTTAAAGCCACGGGGACAATTTTTACATCGCAAGAATTGTAAAGCGCAGTTATGCCCGCTTGATAAGGATATTTTTCGATTGAACCTTCGATCGGAACTCTTGTGCCTTGAGGAAAAATAACTATCGATTGTTTTTTGCTTAAGTAATTTTTGGTTTGGCTTATTACCGATTTCAGAGATTTAACGCCACCTTTGCGATCAACCTTGATGCCACTCATAACTTTTAAGAACCAACCATAAAAAGGAATGATCTCAAGCTCTTTTTTATAAGCATAGACTGGGCGATCAATGATTAAATGCATAATCACCGTTTCCCACATCGATTGATGCTTGCACGCATAAATACAGGGGGTTTTTGAAATGTTTTCTCTGCCGATAACTTTATAATTAATTCCACATAATTTTTTTAACATCCAAAAAAGCACTATGGCCCATATTTTGGCGCCCTTATCGGCAATTTTTTTGCTACGAAAAATAAATGATGGAAGAAAAAATATGATTGGGATTATTATTCCCCATAAATTTACAAAAATTGAAAAGCTTACCGAGCGAAAGATTTGCATTTGAAGAAGAGTTTTGTTTATAGCGCCCTTAAGCTGGAATAAAAAAATTATTTTAATTCAGGATTGGTGTTTAGTGGTGCCGGATGTCGGGATTGAACTGACGACCTACTGTTTACAAGACAGTTGCTCTACCACTGAGCTAATCCGGCGCAAATTTAATGATTTTAATTTTATTTGGTCTTTAAAAAAACTGCAAGTTTTTTTGTAAAAATTAAATCGAGTCTTATCAATTGACAAGACTCGATTTAAAAAAAATAAAAACTATCTTTTAGCTGGAGCTGGAGCTGGATTAGCAACTGGAGCAACAACGGCAATTGGCGAAGCAACAACTGGAGCTACGGCTTTTTTAGCTGCTCTTCTAGCGGCTCTTTTAGGAGCTTTTTTAACTTGTTTTTCTACTTTAGCATCAACAACTGGAGCAGTTGCTGGAGCAGTAGCTGGAACAGTAGCTGTAGCAGTATTTACAGCAGGAGCCGCAACAACTGGTGATTTAGTAGCTGAGGTTTGTGCGTTAGCAGAAGAAGCAAACAATGCAACAACCGCAAGGATTAGTGAAAATTTTTTCATGTTTTTTAGCAAAATGATTTTTTATTAATGCTGATTTTCGATCAGTTTTCTTTTTAAAAATAATTATTATTCTTTAAAAAATCGAATAACGATTTCAATAAAGAATTTTTTATATAAAAAGAACCAACAGAAAAATAAAATTTTAAAATTGTTTGTCAACAAGGTTTATTGTTAAATAAAATAATATTCAATAGAAAGCACCGGAGATAACTTTAAAAAAATTATAAATTTTTGTAAATTAATTATTTCGGTTAACTAAAAAATCTACTAAATCATTTAAAAGATTAGCTTTTTCTCCAAAGATTTTTAAATGCGCTTTTGCTTGTTCGCTCAAAATTTTAAGCTGTTGGCTAGAGCGCTCCAAGCCAATAATATCAACAATGCTGGCATTTTCTTTGGGCTTCTTATGAACAATTTCGTCGATTTCTGTTTTGCCGATTGGGAACCCTAAATGATCAAGAATATCGTCTTTGATTTGAAACGCCAAACCTAAATCATGAGCATAATAACGAATTGCTGAGCGCTCTTCTTTAGTAGCCCCAGCTAAAATCGCCCCACATTCTGCGGATGCCATAAAAAGCTCTCCGGTTTTGAGCCTATGTAAATTAATAATGCGCTCTTCGGAAATATTTTTATCAATATTTTCAATATCGAGCATTTGTCCGCCGACCATTCCTTTAAAGCCAGCTGAAGTCGATAAAGTCTTTATTAATTCACAACGAATTTCGGCACTTGAATGCGTCTCGGGACTTGCTAAAATTTCAAAAGCAAAAGTGAGTAAAGCGTCACCGGCAAGTATCGCCGTAGCTTCATCAAATTTTTTGTGATTAGATAATTTGCCTCGACGAAAATCATCATTATCCATCGACGGCAAATCATCATGAATTAACGAATAAACATGAATAAACTCTATTGCCGAAGCACAACGCAAAGTTTTTAGAATTGGGAAATTAAACATATTAGCGCTCGCCATTAATAAAAATGGGCGCACTCTTTTACCTTCCGATAAAGACGAATAGCGCATCGCCTCAACAATTCTTGAATCAGAAAAATTTTCTGGTAATAATTCGCTCATTGTTTTTTGCATATAAAATGCGCAACTAGCAATCGATTCTCGAAGCGATTTAAACTCCATAATTATTTCAAATTATTTTTTTAAAGATTTTGTTAAATATTTGCCCGTAACCGAATTTTTATCTTTAGCAACCTGCTCTGGAGTGCCTTGAGCAACAATATATCCGCCCTTATCGCCACCACAAGGCCCAATATCGATTATCCAATCCGCCGTTTTTAAAACATCAAGATTATGCTCGATAACCAAGATAGAATTACCCGATTCAACTAATTTATGCAAAACCTTAAGAAGCTTGCTGATATCTTCAAAGTGTAGGCCTGTCGTTGGCTCATCCAAAATATAAAGCGTATCTCCCGTTGCTTTGCGACTTAATTCTTTGGCAAGCTTAATTCTTTGCGCCTCGCCACCAGAAAGGGTCGTAGCGCTTTGTCCAATTTTAATATAACCCAAACCAACATCGCATAAAGCTCTAAATTTTTCTTGAATATGCGACATGTTCGAAAAGAAAGCGCAAGCATCTTCGGCGGTCATTTCAAGAATATCAGAAATTGATTTATCTTTATATTTAATTTCTAGAGTTTCGCGATTATAACGCTTGCCGTGACAAGTTTCGCAACGAACATAAACATCCGGCAAAAAGTGCATTTCTATTTTTATAACCCCATCGCCTTGGCAAGTTTCGCATCTTCCACCCTTAACATTAAAAGAAAATCTACCAACTTTATAACCGCGCGCTTTTGAATCCGCCAAATTAGCATAAAATTCACGAATAAAGGTAAAGGCGCCGATGTAAGTACAAGGGTTAGAGCGCGGAGTTCTGCCGATTGGCGATTGATCAATTTCAATAATTTTATCAATTAAATGATGTCCAAATAAACTTTGGTAAGGTCCCGGAGTCGCTCTGGCTTTGTTAATAATTTTATCAAGAGCTGGAAATAAAGTTTTGATAACCAAGCTCGATTTTCCTCCGCCTGAAATTCCCGAAACCGCAACAAAAACCTTGAGTGGCAAATCTAGATCGACATTTTTTAAATTATTTAATGTCGCACCTTTGAGGCGAATGACCTTTTGATTATCAATTTTGCGTCTTTTGCTAGGAATTTCGATAGTTTTTTTACCGCTTAAATATTGTCCCGTGATGCTATTTTCATCTTGAATAACATATTCTGGCTTTCCTGCCGAAATAATTTGACCACCATGAATTCCGGCTCCCGGACCGACATCGATAAGATATTGCGCCTCGCGCATCATTTCTTCATCATGCTCAACCACAATTACTGAATTTCCCAAATCTCGTAAATTTTTTAAAGTGGTAATTAATTTATCATTATCAGATTGATGTAACCCAATCGATGGCTCATCAAGAACATAAAGGACTCCCGACAATCCTGAGCCAATTTGCGAAGCCAAACGAATTCGTTGCGCTTCACCACCCGAAAGCGTTCCCGCCTCGCGATTAATCGTTAAATATTCAAGCCCAACATTCGATAGAAATCCTAAACGACGCGTAACTTCTTTGAGTAAGCGCTCGGAAATTTGCTGTTGCATTGAGGTTAAATATTTGGGTAAATTTGTAAACCAGTCGATTGATTTTTCAACGGACATAGCGCTTACTTGGCCAACATGTAAACCTGCAATTTTAATCGACAAAGATTGTTCGTTAAGGCGATAACCATTACAAGATTCGCACTTTTTAAGCGCTTGATATTTTAAAAACTCATCCGCTCCATCTTCATTGGCGCTTTCAGCGATGCGCTTTTTCATATTATTAACAATCCCATCAAAAGTTTTTTTAACACGAATTGCTTTTAATCCATCTTCAATTTTTAATTCAATTTCTTCGCCTCCAGTTCCGTAAAAAATTTTATCTTTTACCTCTTGTGAAAGAGTTTTAAATGGCGCATCCAAGCTAAATTTATAATGCGTTGCCATTGCCGACAAAATTTGCTGATAAAAACGCTCTTGCGTTCCTTTCCACATTGAAATTGCACCTTGTCTTAAGGATAAATTTTCATCTTCGACCAATAAATCGATACTGAAATAGCGCTCAGTTCCAAGCCCATCGCAATGTTTACAAGCCCCAAAAGGCGAATTGAAAGAAAATAATCTTGGCTCAATTTCAGAAATTGTAAAACCTGAAACTGGACAAGAAAATTTCTCACTAAATAAAACAATTTCACCAATTTGAGCTTTTAATAGATCGTTACTTGGCGATTGAAAAGTTTCGTTTAAATTTTCATCTTTGTCTGAAGTCGCTTCTTTATTTTTAGCGTCTTTTTTTGATTTTGTTTTAAGATTTGGAGCTTTAACTTGCCCCAAATGATCATCAGGGAAGCTTACGATTTCAACACAAATTAAACCTTCGGATATTTTTAAAGCGGTCTCAACCGAATCAGCAACTCGGTTACCAAGATCTTCGGTGATAACAATTCTATCAACAACAATTTCAATATTGTGTTTTTTATTTTTATCAAGTTGTGGTAAAATTTCATTTAAATCGTGGATATTTCCGTCGATTTTAATTCTCTGGAAGCCTTGCTTTCTAGCATTCATCATTTCTTTGCGAAACTCGCCTTTTTGCGCACGAACAATTGGCGATAAAATGTAAATACGAGTTTTTTTCGGCAAAGCTAAAATTTTATCAACAATCACCGATGAAGATTGGCTTTCGATCGGCTTTCCTGTGCTAGGAGAGTAGGGTACACCAATTCTTGCAAAAAGTAATCGATAGTGATCATAAATTTCGGTAACCGTTCCAACTGTTGAACGCGGATTGCGTGAAGTAGTTTTTTGATCGATGGCAATTGCTGGTGAAAGCCCCGTTATTGACTCCACATCAGGCTTGTCTTGCATATCTAAAAATTGTCTTGCATAGGCCGAAAGACTTTCAACGAACCTTCTTTGACCCTCGGCATAAATCGTATCAAACACCAAAGAAGATTTTCCAGAACCGCTCAGACCGGTCACGACAACAAGTTCATTTTTAGGAATTTCGATGCTAACATTTTTTAAATTATGCTCTTTAGCGCCAACAACTTTAATAAATTTTTCTTCCATGAAAGATGAATCGATATTTTAAAATTTTTAAATTAGGTTTTGTTAAGTGGAATTCAACGTTAAAGTTTTTACAATATACTTAAAAAATATGCTATTAGTTTTTTTTATTTTTTTTCAAAAAACCCTATAAAGTTAAAATTAACTTATCGCGATAAAATTCATATTTATAAAATTTTTGTAAAAAACTCATTCCAAGAAGAGGCGTTACAAGGTCTGAATTTGTGATTGAACCTTGCACATTATAAAATTTTATTCCCGAAACCTCAACTTCGTCAAAATCAATTGAAGCCCCGTAAGATTGTCCATTGGCAGTTTGAAAGACCTTATTATAATTAATATTTTGTAAATTATATCCTAATTTTAGTGCGATTTTTTCATCGATTACTAAATCACTGGCGCCAGTATCAATCATAAATCGCACTATTTGATTTTTAATTTTAACATTAAGATAATAATGTCCATCTTGCGCAACGCTCAATGTCAATTCTTGATGATTTTTATTTATGGCTTTAGAGGGAAATAAATCCGATAAGACTCGATTTTTTACTTCGATAATTTCAAAACGATAACTATACAAAACTAGCGCGACAAGAGCAAACGCAATCCACAATCCCGCATATTCGAAAAACTTTTTCATCGGCAATTCTTTGCGGGAAAAGCCCATAATTAAAAGCGTAATTAAAATTAAAATATATACAATGTTTGCCCACTCGCGCGAAGCAATTTCACTATATTCCATGACAGAAATTTTTTAAATTATTTATAACTATTTCATTTTCTTCATCGGTGCCAATTGTTACACGAAGGCATGATGGCAATCCATAGCCCTTCATTTCGCGGAAAATAATCGAATTTTCAAGAAGTTTTTGATTAATGTTTTGACAATTTTTGTCCGACAAAAAATCAATCAAAATAAAATTGGCAATTGATGGGTAAATTTTAATTTTATTTATCGCTCCCAACTCATCATTTAAAGTTTTTAACCATTTTGTATTATGATTTTTTGAGGCTTGCATAAAATCATCATCATCTAAAGACGCTAGAGCCGAAACCTGCGCTGGCCCTGAAACATTAAATGGTCCGCGCGCTTTATTTAAAATATCAGCGATATATTGCGAAGAATAACTCCAGCCAATTCGTAACGAAGCTAATCCATAAATTTTAGAAAAAGTTCTGGTTAAAACAACATTCTTATAATTATTAACCATTTCTAAACCGTCATAATAATCATCAACCGCGACGAATTCTTCATAAGCGTGATCAAGAACAATCATTACATTTGATGGAATATTTGTTATTAATTTATTAATTTCATCTTTATTTAAATAAGAACCTGTAGGATTATTTGGATTGGCAATAAATATTATTTTAGTTTTTTTATTGACGGCATTAATTATTGCATCAACATCAGTTTTAAGATTTTTTTCTTTAACTTTAACGGCCTGAGCGCCAACTTTTTGCGCTGAAATTAGATACATTAAAAATCCATGTTCGCTATAAATTATTTCGTCACCAACGCCCGCAAAAGAAGATGTGAGTAAAGCAATTATTTCGTCAGAACCCGCTCCACAAACGATTTGATTTGGATTAATATTATTATTTTTTTGAGCAATTTTTTCGCGCAATAACTTTGCTGAGCCATCAGCGTAACGAAAAACATCTTTAGCATGTTCAATATAAGCAATTAAAGCCTTGGGACTAGCTCCAAGAGCATTTTCATTTGATGATAATTTAATGACTTTTTTATCACCAACTTTTGATTTTCCGGGGATATAATTTTCAATTTCTAAAAGATATTTATGAGCTTGAGGTTGCATATTTATTGACGACGAATAATTTTTAAAACTAATTCCACATTTTCAATTGGCGTTTGTGGTAAAATTCCATGACCTAAATTAAATATAAAAGGTTTGTCGTTAAAAGTATCTAAAATATTTCTAACTTCTTTTTCTATTTCTTTTTTATTACCAAAAGCTAACAAAAAATTATCGAGATTACCTTGAATTGTTTTATTTAAATCTTGTTGTAAATGTTTTTTTGCCCAATTTTTTTCAAGATTTTGATCAATCGCCAATCCATGACAATCAACCTCTTTGGCAAATTGTTGATAATTAACTCCGATTGATTTTGGGAAATAAATAACTGGAATTTCCGGATGATTTTCTTTTAAATGATTAACAATTTTTTTTGCCGGTTCAATTATCCATTTTTGAATTTGAGATGGTGGTAAAACTCCGGCCCAAGAATCAAAAATCTTTATAATATCAGCTCCAGCCTTGATTTGAGAAGTTAAATATATTTTTAAACTTTCGGTTAAAATTTCAATAAGTTCTGCAAATAATTCTTCATGTTTCAAAGCTACTTCGCGCACTTTATCAAAATTTTTTGAACCACCTCCTTCAATCATATAACATGCTAAAGTCCAAGGAGCACCACAAAAACCAATTAATGCCTTATCATTAGAAAGTTTTGATCTTGTAAGTGTAATGGCTTCATAAACACTTGCTAAATGATTGTTTATATTTGAAGTTTTTAAGTTTTTTAAATCTTTTTCTAAATCAAATTTCGCTAATTTCGGTCCGTGATTTTTAATAAAATCAACTTTAATACCTAAAGCGTCAGGAATAACTAAAATGTCTGAAAAAATTATCGCTGAATCAAATTCAAAACGCTTAATTGGTTGCAAAGTGACTTCACAAGCTAGCTTTGGATTATAACATAAATCTAAAAAATTATCGATTTGTGAACGAGTTTTCATATATTCTGGAAGATATCTTCCAGCTTGACGCATAATCCAAATTGGTGGAATATCATAATGTTGTTTTTTATTTAAAACATTAATTATTTTTTTCATTATTTTAGTAGTTATAATTAGGGCTGTTAATATGTTAATTAAAAGTTATTCACAATTATATTAACATTGAAAATTATTGTAAATAGTGGTTTAAATAAGGTTATTAACATTCTGATTTTAAAAAAATTACAGTTATTAACAATAATAATCTTGTTAAAAAAATGTTAATAAAAATAATAACTTTTTCAGTCTCAAGATTTTTGTTAAAAAAGTCAAATATATCAACAATTTATTAACAAAGTTATTAACACCAATTCTAATTTTAAATGATGCGACCGAATTTCTCAGGACTCGTCTTTGCGCACCTAGATTTACTAGGTTTACGCAGACTCGCCTTCAAATTCAATCGCCTGATTTAAAATTAAAAAGGGTACGACCGAATTTCTCAGGACTCGTCTTTGCGCACCTAGATTTACTAGGTTTACGCAGACTCGCCTTCAAATTCAATCGCCTGATTTAAAATTAAAAAGGGTGTGTAACAAAATTTCTATTTAAAAATGAAAGAAAAAATAATAAATAAACTTCAAGAAAATTTTAATCCAGAGCTTTTGGAGGTGATAAATAATTCACACTTACATAGTCGTCATTTTAAAGCGGATAATCCCCAGCATCATAATCAAACTCATTTTTTAATCAAAATATCTTCTAAGAAATTTGAAAATTTAAAGAAGATTGAGATGCATCGTAAAATAAATGAAGTTCTGAAAGAGGAGTTTAAGAATGGCCTGCATGCCTTAGAAATAAAGATAATAAACCTCTAATCTAGTTTTAAATCTAGATTAGAAATTATATTTATATTAAGTCTTTTTCTCTTTGCTTGGTAAAATAGAAATTTCCTTTTTCTTTTCACGCTCTTCAATTTCTTTGTCAGATAAAAGAGTGGTTTTTAGAGGTTTATTGTGAAGAATACAATCTTTGTTAACCGTCATAGATTTAATATTTTTCTGCGAAGGAATTCTAAACATTGCATCAAGAAGTACGACTTCGACAATAGCTCTCAAGCCACGAGCGCCCGTTTTGCGAGTAATGGCTTTTTTAGAAATTGCATTCAGGGCTTCGTCTTCAAAAATAAGCTCAACTCTGTCGAGATTAAAAAGTTTTTGATATTGTTTAGTTATTGAATTTTTTGGTTCAATAAGAATTTGTTTTAAATCTTCTTCGGTTAAACCATCGAGCGGAGATATGATTGGCAAGCGTCCAACGATTTCAGGAATTAATCCAAATTTTATTAAATCATCAGGCTCAACATCTTTAAAAATGTCTTTGCGTGTCGTATCATCTTTATCTCTAACATCAGCGCCAAAGCCAATTGAAGAGCCAACTCCACGCTTAGAAACAATTTTTTCTAAACCAGAAAATGCACCAGCACAAATAAATAAAATATTTTTGGTATCGATTTGCACATATTCTTGTTGAGAAGATTTGCGTCCAGGTTGTGTTGGAACCGAAGTGACGGCGCCCTCAATTATTTTTAACAAACCTTGCTGAACTCCTTCTCCAGAAATATCGCGACGCGAATTATCTTCAACTTTGCGGGCAATTTTATCGATTTCATCAATATAAACGATACCTCTTTGAGCCTTTTCAATATCGTAATTAGCGACTTGAAGAAGACGAGAAATAATGTTCTCGACATCGTCGCCGACATAACCAGCCTCGGTTAAAGAAGTGGCGTCAGCCATTGTAAATGGCACATCAAGGATTCGCGCTAAAGTTTGAGCCAAAAGGGTTTTTCCACATCCGGTTGGTCCAATCATTAAAATATTTGATTTAGAAATCTCAACCGAATCAGAGCCCACAGAAACGCTATCGATCCTTTTATAATGATTATAAACGGCAACGGAAAGAACTTTTTTTGCATAATCTTGACCAACCACATATTCGTCAAGAATTTTTATAATTTCTTTTGGAGTTGATTTTTCACCATTGTTTTTGTGCAGAGGCGATTTTTTGCCTTCTTGTTTTAAAATATCCATGCCAAGTTCAACGCATTCATTACAAATGAAGGCAGTTGGGCCGGCAATTAATTTTTTAACTTCATGTTGAGATTTACCACAAAATGAACAATGTAATTCTTTTTCGTCGTCGTTTTTCTTAACCATTTTTCAAAGTATTAAAATTTATTTTAATTGGTGGTTGTTTTTTGTATTTTTTTAATGTTCAGGACGCTTTTCGATAACTTTATCAATAATTCCAAATTCTTGCGCCTTTTGTGGTGACATAAAATTATCGCGTTCCATAGATTTTTCAATAACATTAAGTTTTTGTCCAGTATGTTTTGCATAAATTTCATTTAAGCGACGCTTTAAAGCTAATGTTTCTTGAGCGTGAATTTCTATATCAGTCGCCTGACCTTGATATCCACCACTTGGTTGATGAATCATGATTCTTGAATTGGGTAAGCAAAATCTTTTACCGTGAGCGCCAGCGCACAAAAGCAAAGATCCCATCGATGCCGCTTGGCCAATACAAACGGTATTTACATCGGGACGAATATATTGCATAGTGTCATACATGGCAAGGCCTGAAGTGACTATGCCACCAGGAGAATTTATATAAAAATAAATATCTTTTTTTGGATCTTCAGATTCAAGAAATAAAAGCTGTGCAACCACAAGAGAAGAGACTTGATCGTTGACGGGGCCGGAAATAAAAATCACGCGCTCTTTTAAAAGTCTTGAATAAATATCAAAAGATCTTTCTCCGCGCGGAGTTTGCTCGATAACCATCGGCACCAAATAATTGGCTTGATCAAAAATTTTATCAGACATTATTTATAAAATAAAAATTAAACACAAAAAAATTCAAAACATAGAAATTAGAAATATTTTTTTTTAATGCAACCTTGAAAGTCTTTTTTTATTCATTTAGATTTACATTAAAAAATAAATTTACGGAGAAAAAATGCAAGAAAATACAGAAAATAATCAACAAAATCAAGGCGACAAAGTTGAAAATTTAAATCAAGAAAATTTAGTGGGCGCCGAAAGCGATCTACAAAATAAAATTATCGAGCTTGAGCAAAAATTATCAGAACAAAATGATAAATTTTTAAGAACTCTTGCGGAGCTTGATAATGTTCGCAGAAGGTCGCGCGAAGAAAATGAAAAAACTGCTAAATTTGCAATTTCTAATTTTGTAAGCGATTTGGTCACGGTTGCAGAAAATTTTTTCATGGCGCGCGAAAATGCTCCAAAAGATGAAGTTATCAATAATCCAGCGATAAAAAATTATGTGCTTGCAATTGAAATGACCGAAAAAGAATTGCTTAAAGTTTTAGAAAAAAATCAAGTAAAAAGAATTTATCCTCTTAACCAAGATTTTGATCATAACTTTCACGAAGCAATCGCAAATATTGAATCAGATGCAAAAGAGGGAAGTGTTGTTCAGGTGATTCAAGCTGGATATTCGATTGCAGATAGATTGATAAGACCTGCTTTGGTTGGGGTTGCCAAGGCAAAAAATATTGAAAACTAAAAATTTTTTGTTGCAAAAAAAATCTAAAAAGACAAATATTAGTTTTAAGATATAAAGTTTTTAGGATATATTATTTTAAGAAATTTTATTTCTAAATATATTTTAAACATTCGGGATTGTAGCTCAGCGGTCAGAGCAGGACGCTCATAACGTCTTGGTCGTAGGTTCAATCCCTACCGATCCCACCAAATACCACTTCCACTCTTAAATGATGCGTCCGAATTTTGCGGAACTCGTCCTTGCGCGCCTACCTTAGAGTAGGCTTGCGCAGACTCGCCCTTAAATTCAATCGCCTGATTTAATATTGAAAGCGGTATTTCTGAGCACGAATAAATTAATAGAAATTTATTACAACGCTTTATCTTTTTCTTTGAAAAAGATTCGCGACTGGGATTGCTTCGCTTACGCTCATGATCCCGTTATTTGCTAAAAATAGCCGTTTAGGCTATTTTTTTTAACGCAAAGTAACCTTGATTTAAGATTGAAAGCGGTATTTCTGAGCACGAATAAATTAATAGAAATTTATTACAACGCTTTATCTTTTTCTTTGAAAAAGGGACGAAGCAATGAGAGAAAAACTAAAACAAAAAAAATTCTTAAAAACCAATTTCCTGATTTCAAATATAAATCTAAAAAGGTTTAAATTTTATAGCTTGATTTTATTTTTTTGCCCCCTAAAATCATTTGAGAGTAAATGAATATGCGTCTTTAAATATAGTTGCATTTTTATCAAAGAAATTAACTTTTCTTCCTACTCAATCGTGGTTTTTGGGCGTTTAAATGAAATTAAATTTCTGCCTAATTGTCCTTAAGTAAATATAATAAATCAATATGCCAAAAGTAAAAACACATAGCGGTTCCAAGAAGCGTTTTCGCGTTACCGCAACTGGAAAGTTAATTCACAAACAAGCTGGAAAAAGACACAATCTCGGCAAAAAAAGCCAAAAACGCATTAGAGATTTGCGTAAAGGCGTTCCTCTTTCCGAAGGTCATGCTCACAGCATTCTAAAGTTCAAAATGCCTTACAGTCGCTAGGCAAATCACAATAATGTTGAAAATCAAATTTAAATCTAAGGAAAAAAATGAGTCGTGTTAAAAGAGGCGTTACTAAAAGAGCCCGTCACAAGAAAATTCTAAAAATGGCTAAAGGCTATCGTGGTCGTGCCAAAAATTGTTTTAGAATTGCAATTGAAAAAGTTGAAAAAGCATTGCGCTATGCGTATCGCGATCGTAAAGCCAGAAAAAGAGATTTCCGTGGCTTATGGATTCAGCGTATCAATGCTGGAGTTAGAGAGCATGGAATGGTATATTCAAAATTCATCAATGGTCTAAAATTAGCAAAAATTGATCTCGATCGTAAAGTTCTTTCAGACTTGGCGATTCGCGATAAAGAAACTTTTGCAAAAATCGTTGAAAAAGCCAAAGCTTCTTTAGGGGCTGTTTAATAAAGCTTTCGTGATAATATTTTTTAATTCAAAAAGCATTCTAGATTTAATTTTCTAGATATGTTTTTATAAAAATCATTTCCCATATCAAGAGTTACAAGCCCTAAGGCGCGATAAAATAATTTAGATATGGGAAATTCTATAAATCGCGACATCAAAATATAAAATCTCAAAATTTTATAATAAAGATTTCGCGATATTTTTTTGATAAAATTTAGGGAAATATCTCAGAATTTTTCTTATCCAAAGCACTTAAATTTTATAAATGAATTTATATAAAGGTCTAGTAAAGTTTGACAAAGATAATAAAATCGAAGATGTTGTCGTTATAGATGAGGGTTTCTCTTGGGGGGCTTTAATCCTCAACCCGATATGGTTTTTATTCCATAAAATGTGGTTAGAATTTTTTTTATTCTTGTCAATATTAATCTTTTTTAATTGGACTTCTAAATTTGGAATTTACGATTTTTTTATGCAAGCCTCTTTGATTTTTATGATGGCCTTAAATTCAAAAAGTTGGTATTTTGATGCCCTTACAAAACGCAAAAAATACTGTTTTATGGCGATGGTTTTTGGTATGAATGCTACGGAGGCAAAGATAAAATTTATTAATCAAATTAATTTGCAAAATAAAGAAAATAATGAAAAAATTATTTTCAGTGATAACTTGTTAAATCCAAAATATTTTAAATAAACCCGAGGTTTTTAATGAAAATTATAATTATTGATTATGGAGCGGGAAATGTACAATCGATTTTCAACGCCATCAAAGAAATTGATGATAAATCGGATATAATTATTTCAAATAAAGTGATCGATTTAAAATCTGCTAATTATTTTATTTTACCAGGGGTCGGAGCCTTCGGTGACTGCATGGAAGGTCTTAAATCAGTAGATGGTTTCCTTTCCGAATTGCGCAATCAAATTCTAAAATATAAAAAACCTTTTTTAGGAATTTGCGTTGGAATGCAGGTTTTGGCTTCGTCTGGATTAGAAAATGGCGAACATCAAGGATTGGGATTTATCAACGGTAAAGTTGAGAAAATCGTTGGCGATGAAAATTTGAAAATTCCCCATATGGGCTGGAATTCTTTAAAAATAAAACAACCAAAACATGCGATTTTTAGAGATATAAAAGAAGAAGAAAATTTTTATTTTGCCAATTCCTATCATTTTATTTGTCAGAATGATAATAATGTTTTGGGCTATGTAGATTATGGTGCGAAGATTAATTCGGTAATTGCCAAAGATAACATCGTTGGAGCGCAATTTCATCCAGAAAAAAGTGGTGAAGCGGGGCTAAAATTTCTAAAAAACTTCTTGGCTTGGCGCCCTTAAAATCAACTTCAAATGAAAATTTCAGAATTAATTGAAAAATCTTTATTTGATGATAAAAAAGGTTATTACAAAACCAAAAATCCAATTGGCAAAGATGCTGATTTTATAACGGCCCCAGAAATTTCACAAATCTTCGGAGAGCTTGTTGCCATTTATCTCATCCATGTTTTTCAAAATTTTAAAAAACCAATTTCTTTGGTTGAAATGGGCGCTGGCAAAGGCACGTGGCTTAAAGATATTTTGCAAACAATCAATAAATTAGCGCAAAAAAATAATCCACAAGCCCTTGATTTTCTAAGATATGCGCAATTTCATATTATTGAGATCAATTCAGTTTTGCAAAAAATTCAACAACAAAATCTACAAAATTTTTCAATAAAATGGCATAAAAATTTTGACGATTTTGTAGAGCAAAAAAATGGCGAAATATTTTTTATTTCCAATGAGCTTTTTGATTGTTTTGCGATTGATCAATATGTTAAAACAAATCAAGGTTGGCGCGAAAGATTAGTTGGCTTTGGCGATCAAAAAAATTTAGAAAGCCCGCAATTTTTTCTTGAAGAACTTAACTCAAAAACAAATAATTTTGTTGAGAAGAAATTAGGAAAATTTTTATCAAAAAATGCTCCAATAAACGGTGTTTTTGAACATTCAAAAACTGCTCAAGAATTCATGATAAAATTGTGTGAAGCCATTAAAAAAGCAGGCGGAATCGCCATAAATTTCGATTATGGTTATAGCGAATATGAATTTGCCAACACATTGCAAGCTATAAAAAATCATCAAAAAATTGCATTTTTAGATGGCCTTCAAGATTCCGACATCTCATCGCGCGTTGACTTTCTGGCGCTTGATAAAATTGCTAAAAATTTTGAACTTAATTCTTCTTTGATTACGCAAAAAGAGTTTTTATTAAGCCTCGGAGCTCAAGAAAGAGTAGGTGTTTTAATTGAAAAAAATCCATATTTAGCGCAAGAAATTGAAGGTGGATTTCAAAGATTAATCGCGAAAAATCAAATGGGCGAACTTTTTAAAGTCCATATTTTTTGGAAATAATAAAAGGCTAAATGATGATTTGCAAATCAGTTTGGTATTCAATTGAACTTTTAGATTTTCGCTTTATTATTTTTTATATTCAAATAAATCTTAATAATCTTGAATCATGAAAAATATTCAAAAAATTTCCGCAGAAAATAGCGATAATTACAATTTTAATTACCAAAATTTAGACCAAAATATTCAACAAGATTGGCAAGTTGAAGAGGTTCTAAAATTATTTTCAATGCCGTTTAGCGACTTGATTTTCAAGGCCTCGAATCTCCATCGGAAAGTTCATAATCCCAATGAAGTACAAATTAGCACTTTGTTAAGCATTAAAACCGGAGCTTGTCCTGAAAATTGTAAATACTGTCCGCAATCGGCGCATTACAATACGGGATTAGAAAAGGAATCTTTGATGGCAATTAATAAAATTTTAGAATCGGCAGAAAGCGCCAAGAAAGCAGGGGCTTCTAGGTTTTGTATGGGAGCGGCGTGGCGCAGTTTGCATGATCGTGATGTTGAAAAAATTTGTGAAATTGTTGAGGCGGTTAAAGAAACTGGCTTGGAAACCTGCATGACTCTAGGGATGCTCACTGATTCGCAAAGTAAAAAATTAAAAGAAGCGGGCTTGGATTATTACAATCACAATATTGATTCTTCTGAAGAATTTTATTCAGAAATTATTTCTACGCGCAATTTTTCCGATCGTCTTAACACTTTAAAAAATGTGCGTGAAGCCGGTTTAAATGTGTGCTCAGGCGGAATTGTTGGTATGGGTGAGAAGCGAGAAGATCGCGCCAAAATGTTGATTGTGCTTGCCAATTTGCCAAAGCAACCCGAATCGGTTCCGATTAATATGTTGGTGAAGGTCAAGGGGACGCCACTTGAAAATGTTGCGAACCTCGATCCTTTTGAATTTATTCGCACTATTGCGGTTGCCCGCATCATGATGCCAAAAACAAAAGTGCGATTATCGGCGGGTCGTGAAGAAATGAATGAGCAGACTCAAGCCTTGTGTTTCTTGGCGGGAGCCAATTCAATTTTTTATGGCGAAAAACTTTTAACAACGCAAAATCCACAAACTCAAAAAGATCAAGACTTGTTTGAAAAGCTTGGAATAAAAGGGGTTTAGAGACGGTTGCTATATTTAAATTTGGTATAATTCGAAAGATAATAAAAAAATTGACAATAAATAAAATTTAAATTTATACTAAAAACATACATTTATTTATCAAAAGTTCCAATTATCTAAAGTGGCTTACACTATTCGTTTAGCAAAACTTTCAAATAAAATACTTACAATTTAAAATTAATTAATATGTCAAATTACGAAAAAAAATTAAATGAAATGGGAATTGCGCTTCCTACTCCTTCAGCGCCTGTTGCTAATTATGTTGGCTTCGTAAAAACTGGTAATCTAGTTTTTATTTCGGGGCAACTGCCTTTGGAAAATGGCAAATTACAAGCAATCGGTAAAGTCGATATTGAGGTTTCGGTTGAAGAGGCTAAAAAAGCCGCGCGTCTTTGTGCTATCAACATTATTGCGCAATTAAAATTGGCGTGCAATGGCGATCTCGATAAAGTTGCTAAGTGCATAAAACTTGGAGTTTTTGTTAATGGTGGCGCTAATTTTAAAGATCATCCAGCGGTTGCTAATGGCGCTTCCGACATAATCGCCGAAGTTTTTGGTGATGCCGGCAAACATGCTCGTGCAGCAGTTGGATCTGGCTCTCTTCCTTTTGGCGTGGCGGTTGAAGTTGATGCAATTTTTGAAGTGCTTTAAAAATTTCTTAAAAAAATAGTGCTTTGAATTTTTTTTGAACTAGTTTTAAAAAAAATAATTTAAACAATAAGTTCAATGTTACTCTTCG
>Ga0209443_1000710_pt1 | contig 22371 bp, 22 predicted proteins | sample LauGreBMM110DCMD_2_FD_187571 | JGI IMG/M metagenome (GOLD analysis project Ga0209443, IMG submission 187571) | Freshwater lake microbial communities from Lake Michigan, USA - Su13.BD.MM110.DCMD (SPAdes) (version 2) | ecosystem: Environmental > Aquatic > Freshwater > Lake | place: Lake Michigan... | reverse complement strand
TCTAGTTTAAATGATGATGATTTACAATTTTTAAATAAAGAACATATTAAATGGTTTTATGCTAAACATTATTTTATGATTACAATTTTACAAAATTTTTTTTCTAAATTATATATTTTTTGGAGTCGAAAACAAGAACTCAATAAACAATTATGGGGATTAGATAAACAAATTAGAACTGATGAACATAATTCTAAATATTTTTTTTTATTTAATATTTTTCAAGAAATTTTAATGGAATATTATATGAGATTACCATCAATTGCTAACTATATTAGAATTAATAAAATTAAAGAGGATGAAAATATGGTAGTAACATTTGAAAAAGAAAACAAAAATAATTTAAAACAAACATCTTTATTACAATGTTCTTCACAAGGAAATACAACACAAGGGAATACAACACAAGCAAATACAACACAAGCAAAAGATATTTCACAAATTAAATTTGCAGAAATTTTTGATCCAGATAATTTTAAAGAAAATGATTCAATTCCTTATTATATGGGTTTATCTGATTCTTTAAATAAGGGAAAATCAATTTTAATTTTAACATATGGTTATTCTGGAGTTGGTAAATCATATACTTTATTTGGTTCACCAAAAAAAGACCAAATTACTAAACCAAATGGAGACATAATACCGGGTACTGATGGACCAACACAAGGTATGTTACAATCAACTTTAAAAAGTTTAGGTTCTGGTATTACAATTAAAGTTAAAATGTTTGAATTATATGGTCTTGGTGTACCTTATAAATTCTATTGGAAGGACCCATCTAATTTTTGTCACTTTATTTATGCTTACAAGTTTGATGGTGAAAATAATATAACTTATACTAAAATTGATAAAAATGGTTTTACTAATTATTTAAATATTAAAAATGATACTGATTATCAAGAAATAGATAAAACTAATATTGATAATTTTACAAATTTTATTAAAAAAATTGATGACATTAGAAAAGATGAGGGACGTATTAAAAGTACTTTAAATAATCCAGAATCGAGTAGATCAATTATGATTTATGATTTTAAAATAGAATTAAAAAATAAAGAAAAAACTGGAAAACAATTTACAAATTTTGTTGTTATGGATTTACCAGGTAAAGAAGATATTTATCAAACATATTGTAAAAATAATGATGCCAATTTTAAATTAAAAGATAAATTTAAAAAATTTAAAACAGTTAAGATAAATGAATCTAAAAAAGATATACAAATAATCAACAATAATAAAGAATATGATAATAGTCTAATAAAATCAATGATGTATTCAAATCCTTTATGGTTATCACTGATTCCAGAAATTGCAGAACAATTTGACTCAGAACAATTTGATTCAGTTAATTTTAATATTAAACAATTATTTAATAATAAGCCTATAAAACCTCTTACTGTTTATAATATTATAAAAATTCCAGGCACTGACAAAGGTGAATTTACAAAATTAACTGAGCCAAAAAAACACAAAGCGACACATTTTTTTGAGTTTGATGGAAATAAGATAACTTCACTTTATAAACAACAAATTATATTAAGATTACGTGGATTATATGAAAGAGCTTTATTTAATATGGTTAATATAATAGAAAAGGGTGATTTAGAAAATTTAGGTAATAAATTAAATGATATGTTAGACTTACCACAAGCTAGAGAAAAAAGATATGGTTTTGCAGGTCTAGAAGCAATTTATATTAATGAAAATATATTAGGTTTATTACAAATTTTAGCTAATAAAGTTAGAAGCATAAAAGGTAAAGATCCAGTTAATGTTGTATGTCAACAAGAAGAATATTATAAAAAAATATTTACTGGTGAGGCAAACTATAAATTACATGATTCTTTAACTATAACAACTGGACATAGAAATATAAATGAAAATGAATTTTTTAGTCAAATAGAATATCTTAATAGTTTTGAAAAAACGAACGTTAAAAAAACTATTAGTGATGACAGTTTTTTAATGCATGATGTTTATAATAATAAATTTAGAAAATCAATAGATAAAAATCTAGAAGACATAATAAAAAACTATGATTATAATAAAATTTTTAATATTGATAATCCACCAATTAATAAAATATTAGAATCATATATTGATTCAATTGATAACTTTTATTTATTTTTTGTTGTTACTAATAATAATAAAGAAGACTCTTCTGGAAACTCTATAAATACTTGTGATAAACAAATGCAATTAATATGGGATACACGTCACTTTATGAATGTTATTGCAGAAGATAATCCAGCTAGTATAATATGTTAATAATAAAAAAATTTATTTATTTTAATAATTTTTTTTATCTAGATTATTTTAATTAATATGAAAGTTCATTCTCATAGTTTACAAGGTAAAAGAGAATCTAACGAAGATCAACATTTAATTCTATTTAATTTAAATGGGTCTAATAAAGAAATGAATGATATAAACTTTTTAAGTGTTTATGATGGTCATGGTGGAAAATTAGTATCTAAATATTTAAAAGATAATTTACCTATTTATTTTATAAAAAAATTTAAAAGAAATATTTATTTAAAACAAGATATGTTTTCAAAATATGTTAATAATATCTATAATCTTATTCAAGATAATCTTAAAAAAGAACATCCCCGTGCTGTAAATTATTGTGGTTCTACATCTTGTATAATTATTCATTGTATTGATCATGAAGAAAAAAAACCTTTTTTATGGATTATAAATGTTGGTGATTCGAGAGGTGTTTTATCAAATAAAGATGCTATTGCAATACCATTATCAAAAGACCATAAACCTAATTCTCCAGAAGAAAGAGTTCGAATTGAACAATTAGGTGGTAAAATAGTTTATGATGGTGTAGATTGGAGAGTAAAAGATTTATCATTATCTCGTGCTTTTGGTGATGTTGAATGTACTCCATATGTAACTCATTTACCTCAAATATATTGTCGTAAGTTATCTACAGGTGATAAATTTTTAATTCTAGCTTGTGATGGTTTATGGGATGTATTAAGTAATCAAGATGCAGTAGATTTCATTATAGATTTAGAAACTAGAAATTATAAAGGTAATTATGCTAAAGTTTTGGCAGAATATGCATTAAAAAAAGGATCAATGGATAATGTTACAGTTATTGTTTATTACTTTGATTAAATACTTGTAATATTATATAATATAGAATTAGTATTACTACTTTCTGTAAATTTTTCTATAATATTTTTAGTAATTTTTCTTATTATTAATCTTATCATCTATTGAGACATTTAATATTATTAAATGTTTTATCTGCAATTTTTAAATAATTTTTTGATATTTTATCAATATCAAAATTAGCAAATAATTTATTATAATAATATGTATAATTATTAATAACAGAAATAGTAGTAGCTACCAAATTATCATATTCACATTCAATAATATATTCTTTAAGTTCAAAATCAATATCAATAGACTTCTGAGTAATAACAATTACTTTATTGAAAATACATCTATTACATCGCATTTGTTCAAAAATATTATATTCTTCATTATAATGAATATTTAATAATATTTTATATTTAAATAATAAATTATCTCTTTCTATGTCAAAACCTTTTATTTCATTTGTTTTTATATTTGATTTATTTAAACTATTTATAATATTCATTCTATAATTCCTTTCATCTATAAAATGTCCAATATATGCTATATCATATATTTTGTCATAATTATATATTTCATTATAATTTACTAAATAAGGAATATATAAAATATTATTATTTATATTCTTTGATTTTAAACAATATATATTTGATTTACTATAATCAATAATTTTAATATTATTTGCAATATAACATTGTATTCTATTTAACTCTCCTTCTCTTGTTAATTGTTCTGTATTTAAAATATAAATATTATTAATTATATTTGATATATCTATATTTGGTATTGATTGCATGAATATTATTATATCATTATTAATTTTATTATTAATGTTATTAATTATTAGTAATAATTTGTTAAAATTCGATATTAATACAATATCATTATAATTTATAATAATTGAATTTATATAATCAATAAAAAATTTTACAGTATTAGGATCTGAATAAATATATACAACCATATATATTTATTTAAATTAATTCTTTATATTATTATTATTTAAAATAATTTAATTTTTTATTTTGATAGATTTTCTAATTGATGCTGTAATCAAACCTTCATATTTAGATCTTTCTTCTTCAGGAATTAAATAATTATATACACAAGATATAAATTCTTTGATTAAAATAATAAATATTAATTAATTAGATATATTATTAGGAATCCATGCTTTAAATTTAGTATGATATACACAATTAAATTTAACAGGTTTATCTTTTATTGTTTCATCGCATAAATGTGATATTTTAACATTCGGTATATGCGCGATACCTATTTTTTCACTATCTTCTTTTTCACTTAAATTATAAACATCTGGAATATTAGTTTTACTTAACCAATATTTTCTTATTTTAGAACCTTTTTCATAAGAATATACACGTTCTTTAATAAAATCAACAAAATGATAAATCATATCATATGTTTTACTTTCATCATTTTGAACTTGATTTGTTTCAATATCAACTTTATTAACTTTATTTACTATAAAAATAATAGAAATACCAGATATTTTAGGATAAAATACTAAACCTTGTATAGGAATATTACAAGTTGGTATAACATCTTTAATTAAATTTTCTAAACCATCATAATCACATAATTTATTTAATTTAACAGAAAAATTATCACAAACATTTGGCTCTGAAAAATGAATTTTTAAAATATCATCTAAATATCCCATTTTTTGTGACATTTCCATATCAAGTATTTTTTTACCCATTAAATAGAAACAATCTTGTATTAAGAAAATAAACTTATTTGATGATTCAATTAATTTACCATCAAATATAGTTCCATTAAATATAGACTCGGAAACTTTCATATGAACTTTTACCATAAATACATATTTTAATTCAATCTGTTCTATATGGTATGATAGTTTACGTCTATCAATCGCAATACAATATTTCTTTTTTTCTCCATTTAATTCTAAATTCATAAATATCAAAAAATAATTAAAACCTTTAAAATTAGGAGATACATAATGTTTATTATTACTTAAGAATTCTAATTTGCTAATATTATTTAACATTATAAATCTATGTTTATTTAAATTTAATTTAGAATAAAGATAGTCAATAATTTTTTGCTTTGTCGCTAAATCAAGAATCATATAACTTTCATTTGAACCAAAAGATATTTTTTTACTCATTATTAAATTATATATTAACTCTTTAAAATAAATAAATAATCAATTTTTTTAAAATAATGCATTATTTAAAGAAATCATATCATCATAAGGATAAATATTTAGATTTCCTTTATATTTATCATCTTTTCCAAATACACCACCATTTTCAGGTTTTTCATCATCATAAACAAATTCATCTGGATTAAATGTTGATAAATTAGAAGCTCCTTGAATTATAAAATCACCTGTTTTAGATTCTTTAAGTGGAGTTAATTTTTTAAAATCAGTAATAGATTCATCAAATATTTGAGCAATAGTTTTAGGTAAATCATTTTCATCCATAGAATCTAATGTTCTATTAATATGAATAGGTTTAGCATATATATCATTATTATAAATAACTCTTTGATCAGAAAATTTATTATTTGTATATTGTGGATTAACAATTGCACCAGAAATTAATTCTTTTTGATATCTATCTTCTATTGGTTCCTTTGGTTCTTCTGTTGGTACTGTGTCATAATCAAAATGAATAGTTGGAAATCCTCTAACTACTACTAGTTCTTTACTAAATTTTTCATTATCTTTTATAAAATTTTTTTCTGAAGATTTTTGTAAGTTATTGCATAATTGAACAAGTAAATAAATAATTACAACATAAATAATTAAATTAAAAATATTTTTCATCTATATATTTTATATAGATAAAAATATGCTATTATAAATAAAACTTATTAAACTTTGAAGATTTTAAAAGTATTATCATTTAAATTTATAAAAAGAGAAAGACAAATTTTTTTTATACAATTAGTAAAATTAATGTTCATTTTGACCAGCGACCGGAACAGATATACTTGCATTATTTGATCCATCTACTAATCTAACTATTACGTTTCTATCCGTATAGGATTGACCAGAAATAGATATTGTTCCTACACCATTTGTTATGGTATTGAGACCACCATTTTTTGCTAATGTTACACTTCCATCTGAATCTCGTGAAATGTTAATAATATTACTATATAATCCATATTCATATAACCCGCTATCTTTATCTACGAATATTTTAGCAGTATCAGAATAGAACCTGATTGTAAAATTTATTAGATAATTGGTACTATCCGAATTAATAATAATTGATGGTAATCCTTCTGCTGGTGGTGGTGCTGGTGGTGGTGCTGGTGGTGGTGCTGGTGGTGGTGCTGGTGGTGGTGCTGGTGGTGGTATTTGTAAAGAAGCTAAATTAGATTGTACACTTTGACTATTTCTTGTTGCGGTTAGGGTAAAAGTATAAGGACCTGGTGATAATCCTGTAACTTGTGTTGGTGGTGTTGCATTAGAGATTGTTCTAATAGCTGCTGCGGTGATTATATTTCCATTATAAACATTTACAGTATAACTTATTCCTGTACTGCTAGGTGAAGTCCAATTTATACTAGCATTACCATTAACTATTGATGCTGTTATATTAGGTGCTGTTAGTTGTACATTAAATATTTCATCACTATGAAAAAATGTATTAAAAAAAATTAATCTAATTGATCTTGATTCAGTATTACTTGGTGCAAAAGATACAAACCAATTTCCATTTTGTTTATATGTATTAAATTCTAAAGGTGTTCTAGTAGAACTAGAAGTAGGATGATTATAACCAGAAAATCCTATACCAGAATATATAGAATGAGAAATACCTGTATCAATAATATTACCAGTAGTTGTAAATATTTTTATTAAAATTGGTTTAACATTATTAATTCTTAAATTTCCGGAAATATCTGTATTTCCTAAAATTTTTTTTGAACCATTAATAGTCAAATTACCTTGTACTGATTTAATACCAGCATTATTACCAGAAATATCAATATTTAAGAAATTAAAATTATGAGGACCTCCAGTAAAGGTAGAATTTTGTCTTACTAATAATTCACCACTAACATCTAAATTTTTAACAGACATATTAAGAAAATTTTGACCAGATACATCTGTTAATTTTAAATAATTACTATCAGACGTTAATTTATGTCTGTTATTTATAATTAAACTACCAGATAAATCTAAACGATTTATTTGTTGTAAATTATTTACTACATTAGATAATAAAGAAGTAGTATTACTATCTGTAAATTTTTCTATAATATTTTTAGTAATTAAAATTTGTTCAACTTCTGATTGAATACAATATTTTTGTATAAAATAAAGTATTATAATTATAATTAAAATAATTAAATATTTATCCATTATTTTAAATTAGATAATTTTTATATATTAATATTATATTTATTTATTCTAATGTGAGTTAGTTATTCACCAACTATACTTTATTTATTCTGATGTAAGCTCTACATAATGAACAACTAATTTTTTGCCTTATTTTTTTTAAGACTAGTAATAATAACATATTTTTTTTTATTATTTATAATTAAAAAAAATTTAATGTTGCTTTACAAATAACTCTAAAGCAAATATGATACTTTTTATGCTTAGTTTCTTTAGACAGAATGGCCTTGCCTATTTGCAATTACAAAAGCTATTATTGCTTTAAATTTGCGAGCAAATGTCATCTCCATTTCAATACGTTCAATCATTCGTTTAAGACGGACTATATCCTCATTACAATACGTCTTATTACTTTCTATCTTTTGTTGCCATTTTTCTCTATGAACGGAAATTAAAGCATTAGGCATAAAAGGATTATTAGGAAAAGTATCAATAAAAATAGCCGCTTTTTTATAAATTTCTTGCTTCTTATCATACCAAATATCATCTCTTTCATCTGGATTCTTATCATCATCGCTAATATAATTCGATGCAGATGCATTTATCACAGCAATCATCGAATTATCTGATTTATATTCTATCATTTTCGTGATTTTGACTAACCACTCTAAATCATAAAGTATATCAGATGGAGTAAGTGATTCATCAATTAATGCATCAATTAATTCATCAATTAATGTATCATCACTCTCTTTAGCAGCGGCTATCGCCTTAATCAATGCATCGTTACTCACCATAGCAGCAGACACAAGTGTATAAATTGACGATGCATATATAGGCTTTATTTGTATCCCTATTTTTTCTGCTATCTTTTCTACTATTACCATCATCTCTATATCAGCTGCTTTAAGAGAATTAACCCACATAACAGCTGTTACATCTCGCTTTATTGCTACCGTCCTTGCAACCGTTCTTCTCCACGTTATTAGCTCACGTCTCTTTGTTAGTAATTCAAAACCATTCTTACGTAGTGATGATGCTATTGCCATTGCTATCATTAGTATTTTAGTTGTATTTTTGGGTATATTCATCAGTTCCATTAATATAATATTTTTAAAAATACCAAATTCTGCTTTTAATTTTGCCATTTGTTGCGCTTCTTCATCAGTCATAACAAATGTCATAATAAACACATTCTTTGCTTTTTGTGCTATATTCTTTATCATATTCAATATATTAGTCCCAACAATTCCAACAATATTTAACATATTAGCTTTGTTTGTGATGTTTGTAACTTGTTGATTTATTTAGTCTTTCTAGTATTTATTTAGTCTTTCTAGTATTTATTTAGTCTTTCTAGTATTTATTTAGTCTTTCTAGTTAAGACCATTAATAAAAAAAAAATTCAATTTTTTTATCAAGAGCAAGTAAGCAAATGATATAAAAAAGACTATATACAATCAGTTAATTAATACTTTTTTTACGAATTTATTTAATCATCTATATCGGATAAATTTATTTCTCCGTTTAAGCAAATAGGATATTTATAATTAAGATTATATTGTCTTTTTAATTCATCGCGTATCTTTTTTACTTCATCAATTTTCTTATACGTTAACTCAGTATTTTTTTCTATAGTATTAATTAATTCTTTTAATGTCTCAATCTTTCTTTCTAATTCAACGTCTATTTCTACTGTATTCTTTTGTTTTGATGGTTTCTTTATAAAAAGATTTAACACATACCTTACAATCTTCATGACTTGTTGATTAATTTAGTTTTTATAATAAAACTATTAATAATAAAAAATTCAATTTTTTTAACATAATAGAGAAACAAAGTTTATTAAAAAAAGACTTAATAATAATTGCGTATACAATAACTATTTCTATAACAATTTATGAATATGAGGTATCCACATGAAGGACACCTAATTTTGGCATTAGGTACTTCTTTTTTAAAAACTTTACGACACATATTATCAATACACTTTTTATGAAAGTTATGTCCACAATCAGTTGTTGAACCGTCTTCAATAACTACATTTGAACAAATAGAACAATTATCTTTATTAATTTGTAATTGTTGTTTAAACGAGTTTTTGTGTAACCATTCATACTTTTTAACAGTTTTAATAGTTTTAATTATCCTTTCTTGGTGATTAATTAATGCTTCTAATGCTTTATAGAAAACATAATCTTGAAAAAGTGGTTGCCAATTTTTATTTTCTACATACATTATCAGTGTATTAATTGCTGTACAATCTCTTGCTACATTTATTTTACGACACTGATGTACAAATATAAACGCTCTAATATCATTGTCATCTTGGAAAAGTAACCATTCTTTTGAATTAAGAAAATTGTTATTTATTATTAATAACTGATTTATATATAATATGGCATCTTCTTTACTATCACGGTAATCAAAAACAATATTTTGGTCAGTTCTATCTTTAAGTACTTGCTTATAAAACTGTTCCGCAAGTTTCTTATCAAAAAGCCCTTTAATAATATTTTCATTAATATATTTATTAATATCATCTAAAGAGGGCATATTTTCTTTTTTATATTATTATTATTGTTTGTATTAATAATAAAAAAATTCAATTTTTTTTTATAATAAATAAATTTTGTTCACGTATTATTGGTATTTCAGTTCTACACAAAGGGCATCTAACTTTATTAAGATGTGTTTGTGTTAGATTTTTTAATTTATTTTCACATAAATTCTGAATACATGACGTGTGAAATGTATTTTTACAACAATCGGTTGTTGAACCGTCTTCTATAAGTATTTCATCCAAACAAATAGAACATACGTCTTCATACTTAATTTGTTTTTCTTTGACTTGTTCTAACTCTTGATTTACTTGTTCTAACTCTTGATTTACTTGTCCTAACTCTTCTTTTTTAATAGAATCAATAATATCATATATCTTTTTTCTGAATTCTATGTAGATATCCAATATAAATAATATATTTAAAGCTTTATTATAAGCATACTTCCGAAACAGTATATCCCATCTTTTATTTTGTACAAGTGTAAACAGTATACGTGTAGAATCAATATTACGTTCGCGATAATAAGAGTCATATGCCTCGTATGATAGTCCTGCTATTATTTCTCTTTTAAAATTATCACAGTCATAAAAACGTTTACATTCTTCTGAAGTAACAAAAATATCACTTTCTGTAAAAAATGGTTGAATATATAATTTAGCATCTTCAAGAGTTTTAATTCTACCGTTTGTCATTTTTCTAGTTTGATAAAAATTATTGACATATTTTTTATCTAACAAGAAATTCTCAATAAATTTATCAATATCAATGATATCAGGCATATATCTTTCGTGTAATATACTAAGTTATTATAAATATTAATTAAAAAAAAATTCAATTTTTTTAACATATTAAACAATGAAATTTATTGTTTGTTGTGATTTTTAATTGAGGAGTCATTAATACTAATTTAATTGATGATGCAACTAAACTTTCGTATTTATTTTTTTCTTCATTAGGAATAAAATTGTATTTCTCAACTAAATAATTATATACACAAGATATAAATTCAGGAATTTCTTTTTTAGTTAATTTAGCTTTTGGTAAAGAATTGTATGCTTCCATAATTAAGAAAACAAATTTAGGAATATCCGTTTGTTCTACTTTATTATCTTTTATAATACTTTTAACAGAAGCTTCTACTTTATCAATAAATATTGGATCATTTAGAATTAATTTAACTTTCTCATTTATATATTTATTACTAAATACTTCTAATATTGTATCTGAAATGTTAATATCAATATCAGTTTCTTTTTTTTCTTTAATATTAGAAATAATTAATATCGGTAATGATTTAGAAATAGGCATGACAAATGACGTATTATTAGTTTTAGCCATTATATACATAATGTTACATAATAATTTAAAAAATTGTAAATAAAATAAATTAATATTATATAATATATTTTAATGATGGATATTATAAAAAAAATCAAATCAAATGCATTAGAAACTATTAGTGAATTAAGTATTAAAGAACTTGAAGAAATAATTGTTTATGTAGCAGATAAATATTATAATACAAGTATATCAATTATTGATGATGCAATATATGATTTATTAATTGATTTTTTACGTTTAAGAGATCCAAAATCAAAAATTTTAAAAAATATTGGTGCTCCACTTAAATCTAAAAATAAAGTCAAATTAGATTATCATGTGGGTTCTATGAATAAAATTAAACCTACTGATTCTAATAAATTTGATTCTTGGATTAAAAATTATAAAGGTCCATATAATTTAAGTGATAAACTAGATGGTGTTTCTGCATTACTTGTCTATAAAAAAAATGAAAGTATTAAATTATTTACTCGTGGAACTGCTACAGAAGGACAAGATATTACTGTTTTAATTAAATATTTAAATTTACCTTCCTTTGAAGAAATTAAAGAATATGTTTCTAAGAAAAAAATAGTATCTGATAATAAAGATAATTTAATGGCTTTTCGTGGTGAATTAATTATTAATCAAAAAATATTTGAAAAAAATTGGAGTAATACCTTAAAAAATGCTCGTAATAGTGTTGCTGGTTTAGTAAATTCTAAAAATATTAATTCAGATTTAGCTAAAGATACAAATTTAGTTTTATATGAAGTTGTTGATCCATTTTTAAAAATAGATGATCAATTTAAAATTTTAAATGAATTAGGTTTTAAAGTTGTTAAAAATAAAATAGTTAATACTATTTCATTTGAAATTCTTAGCAAATATCTCCGTGATAGAAGAAGTAACGGTGAATATTTAATTGATGGTATTATTATTACTGATAGTAAAAAACATGATAGAAATACTGATGGAAATCCTGAATATGCTTTTGCTTTTAAAGATATATTAGAAGATCAAATTGCTCAATCTACTATTATCAAGATTGAATGGAATATTTCAAAGAATGGATACTTAAATCCTACTGTTATTATTGAACCAGTTTCTATTGGTGGTGTAGAAATTAAACGAGTTTCTGCTCATAATGCTAAATATGTTGTAGATAATAAACTAGGTGTTGGTGCTAAAATAGAAATAATTCGTAGTGGTGATGTTATTCCATATATTCAAAAAGTAATTAAACCAGCTTTAAAAATAGATTTACCAAAAGGTAAATGGCATTGGAATGAAACTGAAGTTGATATTATTTCAAATGATATGGAATCAGATGAATTAAAAATTAAAAACTTACAATTCTTCTTTTCAACTTTAAATACAAAAGGTATGGGTAAAAAGAATGTTGAAAAAATATATAATTCTGGTTTAAATACTATTGAGAAAATTTTAAAAGCAAAAGAATCAGATTTATTAAAAATAGAAGGTTTCCAAGAAAAAACATCTTCTAATTTAATATTAGCTATTAAAGAAAGTTTAACAAATGTAAATTTAGCTAAATTAATAGCTGCATCAAATGCATTAGGTGAAGGTATGGGTGAACGTCGTTTAAAACAAGTACTTGATACATATCCTAACTTAATAACTGATTATAAAAAATGGTCAAAAAAAGAATTCATTGATAAAATTAAAGAATTAGAAGGTTGGGAAGATAAAACAAGTTCTGTATTAGTAAATAACTTTGATGAATTTATTAAATTTTATAATAAAATAAAATCATATATTACATTAGAAAAGAAAATAGAAATTAAACAATCAAAATTAACAGGTTTAACTATAGTATTATCTGGTTTCCGTGATAATGACTTGCAAGAAAAGTTAGAATCAATTGGTGTAAAAATATCATCTAGTGTTTCAAAAAATACTGATTATCTAGTAGTTAAAGATCAAGATACTATTAATGAAGGAACTGGTAAAGTTCAAAAAGCACAAGATGTTGGTGTTAAAATAATTACTAAAGAACAATTAGTAAAATTAATAGGTTAATACTTTAAAAAAATTGATATTATTTTATATTGTGGTTAAACTTATAATAATATAGTCATTTAACTATGAATTCAAATACTGATAATTCTACTACTGATTCCGAAGGTTGGAACTCTGTAACTAAAAATACAAAAAAATCTAAAAAGTCTGAAGATAAAAGTAAACTAATCGAGACTTCAGAAAAAAAATTATCAACTTACAGCTCTATTGTTAAAGGTAACTCAACTACTACCTCTAACAAAGAAGCTTCTACATCTAACAAAGAAGTATCTACATCTAACAAAGAAGTATCTACATCTGACAAAGGAACTTTTACTTTTGAGAAACAAGTATCTACATCTGATAAAGAAGTATCTACAGCCGACAAAGAAGTATATACATCTGACAAAGAATTATCTACAGCTGACAAACAAGTATCTACATCTGACAAACAAGTATCTACATCTGACAAACAAGTGTCTACCTCTGACAAACAAGTATCTACAACTGAGAAAGAAAAAGATTCTGATGAATTATCAATTGATTCTGACTCTTCTAGTAATTCATCTAGTTCTAATACATCTATTAACAATCCTAATACAAAACCAAAACGTTTTGCAAAATCATCGGCACCTATTAATGTTAAAGTAAATTTTACAAAAAGAGATAATCCAAAAAATAGTTTAAAAGATAATAATATTGAATACAAGAAGGCACTCATTATTGCATCACAAACTTTTTTCAATGAATGTCTTCTTAATAACAAAGATTTTATTGAAAAAGAAAAAATTAAAATTTCTAAATTTTATAATTATAAGAATACTGTACACAAAGTATCTTATGCTAAAGATTTTGATTCACAAAAAATTGGTACTCAAACAATTGCTTTTTCACGCAGTCACTTTGCCCATAATGAAACATTCATCAAAAAACTGATTAGTGAATATAAGAATATTTTTCCAGAATGTGATTGGGTTAAAATTAGAGATTCTACTCGCGATGATGAACCAGATACGCTTATTATTTCTATTGGTAGAACTATTAAGTTAAAAAATTGAAATTTTTTTATTATTAACTAATTGAATTATATATTTAAATGTGTCACTTTTGTGGCAAGTATCATACTTTTAAAAATTGTCCTCTAGAAAATGAAATGGCATCGTTTTTTAAAAAAAAAGTTGGATCTTTGATGGAATATTATATTGCTAATAACTTTAATTGTCCCTGTTGTAATAAAAAAGAACTTTGTGTTATTAATAATAATTCACCATCTTTAGATATTATTTGTAATTGTGGTAAAAAAATAGAAGTAAAATCAAAGTGTTTAAGTGTAATAAATTTACCAAATAATATTTTTCTTAATCATGGTAGTTATATTGATTATATAAATAGAGTAAAAGAAGAAATTGACTTATTTATTGTTATTTATGCGGTAGATCGTATTAAAAAAATTATTAAAATTAGAGAAGTATTACATATAACACATAATATGCTTATTGAAGATAGTAATATAAATGTAATTGAACAAGACAAAAATAGATTATCTACTATTATTATAAAAGATCGCACAAAATTAAATAGTTTACCTTTACCAAATTGTGAAAATACATTTGATTTTAATAAATATATTGAAGACTTTAAAAATAAAAAAATTGATAATTAATTTTTTTATATTATATTTTATTATTTTATTATATTATAATGAATCCTTTTGAAGAAAATGATGATGAAGATGAAGAAAAAAAAAATGTATCTTTCAAACCAAATAATATTGAAATTTGGTTAGAAATTAAAGGTAGACATAAAAATACTTTTATTACTGGTTTAGATTTTGAAACAGATGATCTAAAAGAGCATTTAAAAAATCTTAAAAAAAAACATGGTTGTAATGGTTCTTTAAAAGAAGATTTAATTGATGGTGAAAATAAGAAAGTGTTAAAATTACAAGGAGATCATATAGATAATATACAAAATTTTTTAATGAGTATTAATATCACAAATTTCATAACTCGTGATTTTAAATCAATATAAAAAATGTCATATACACAAAAAAAAATTGAAAATTATTTAATTTATTCATATACTTTTACAATATTATATTATGAAATCACACACTAGTGACTCTACTGTAACTACTAACCGGAATGGACATAATTCTACAGTTTCAGTCACTAATTCTAATAAAATATCATTAGAAGATACTATAAAAGACCATTCACCTAAAAATTTAAAAGGTAAAACAATTTGTAAAATAACTATTAAAGAAACTAAAAAAGAATTTAAAGACGTATGTGCTGAATGTATATTGTATCCTTATCTTATATATTCAAAAGAATCAACAACTGATTGTTGTTCAAGCCCAAAAAAATGTGGTAATCGTCATGTCGATGTTCGATTTGATGGTTTCCTAGGTATTTGTGGAGAACATCTTAAAACAGGAAAGTGTAAAAATAAATATTGTAAACGAGCTCATGTTCTTGAAGTTGATTCAATTGATTATACACGTATTTCTACCAAGTCTACTAATAAGTCTACTAATAGTTTTACTAATAGTTCTACTAATAGTTCTATTTGTATTTCTACTACTATTGTGATTTGTTTTGACGTTACATCTGCAAAAGATTTTCCTAAATTACCATTTAAACAAAATACTAAAAAACGGTGTTCAAATAATATGGCATCAAATAATGTCTGGAATAAACCACTACAAATCTTACAAATTATAAAAATTACTAAAGAAAAACCAACAATTACTAAAGAAAAACCAGTAATTAATGAAGAAAAACCAGTAATTAATGAAGAAAAATTAGTAATTAATGAAGAAAAACCAGCAATTATAAAAGTAAAAATATTAATTACAAACGAGCAACCATTAATTGTTAAAGTACAATTATCAATTAATGAGATACAATCAGCAATTAATACAAATCTAAAATTATCATCATCAATTATTATAGATGATGAAGGATACATATTAGTGCAACGCAATCGTAAAACTTCTACATCTCCTATATCAGTAATGTATCCGGAATCAGAAACTTCTTTTTCTCCTATATCATTAACTTCCAAATCATCTCCTTTAATGTTTGAGCCTAATATGCTACAAAAGTTACGAAATGATTTTAATAAGTCTCCTACATTTGAAAAAGTTAAACCTAACATATCAAAAAAAGTATTAAAAAAAGAAAATGCACAAAAAAATAAAGAAGAAGTATTAAAATCAAAAGAAAATATTTTAAATAAAAATTCTAAAGATGATTCTGAAAATGAATCTGATTCTGATTCTGATTCTGACTATGACTCTGACTCTAATTCTGACTATGACTCTGATGAAGACTATAACTCAAAATTTTGGTCAAAAAAAAAGTAAAAAAGTAATAAAAATATTATCTAACATTTAACAATGTCCTTATTAATTTATCCAAATCAATTATTTCCTTTAAAAATGATTAATTCAATAGATTCTTTAAAATTTAATAAAATATTTATTATTGAAGAACCTAGATATTTTATTGACTTTAAGTTTCATAAGTTAAAGTTAGTATATCATAGAGCCTCAATGAAAAAATATTATAATGAATTAAGTAAAAAATTTAATATTGTTTATATTGATTTTAATAATGTTACTAAAGATTTTTATAAAAAACTTAATAATGAATCAACAACTTATTTTAATCCAATTGATCATAACTTATTAACAAAATTAAGTAAATTATTAAATAAAGCTAATATGATTGATAATTTAAATTTTTTATTAACACCTGATGAAATTAAAGAAAATAAAGATAAGTTTTTTCATAATAATAAATATTCACATGATAATTTTTACAAATTTCAAAGAATTAAATTAGATATATTAATGAAAAATAATAAACCAATTAATAATAAATGGTCTTTTGATACTGAAAATAGAAAAGCTTTACCAAATAATATTAAAGAACCAAAATTACCGAAAATAAGAAAAGATAAATATTATAAAGAAGCTGTTGAATATGTAAATAAACATTTTATAAAAAATTATGGTAATACTGATGAATGGATTTATCCTATTGATACTAAAACAGCATTAAAATGGTTAAACCATTTTTTAAGTAAAAAATTATCAAACTTTGGACCATATGAAGATGCAGTTGATACATCAAAACCATTTTTATTTCATTCTGTTTTAAGTCCTATGATGAATATTGGTATTTTACCAGATACGTTAGTTGTTAAAATATCTAATGATTATTATTTAAAACATAAAGATTCTATTCCAATAGCTTCATATGAAGGTTTTATTAGACAAGTTATTGGATGGCGAAACTATGTATATTCATTATATTTACTTGAACCAAATATGTATAATAATAATTTTTTAAATCATAAAAAAAAAATAAATGAAAAATATTGGTTAGCTAAAACAAATATTAAACCAATTGATGATATTATACAAAATATAGTAAAGTATAGTTATGCTCATCACATAGAAAGATTAATGTATTTAGGTAATTGGTTTTTAATTAATCAAGCAGATCCAAAAGAAGTTCATCGTATATTTATGGAATGGACAGTTGATGCATATGATTGGGTTATGGTTCCAAATATTATGGGTATGAGTCAATTTGCTGATGGTGGTAAAATGATGACACGTTTATATTTTTCATCATCAAATTATATTGATAAAATGAGTATTTATAAAAGAAAAAAAGATGAAACTTGGTGGAAATATTGGGATGCAATTTATTATTCTTTTATTAATAAACATCAAGAAATGCTATCTAAAAATTATGCAACTAGTAGACAAGTAGCACATTGGAAAAAAAAATCAGCAAAAGAAAAAGAAATATTATTAGAACTTTCTAAATCTTATAATTTTTAATAAAAAATTGAAAAAAAATATTATTAATAAAACTATTATAAATATAAGGCTTAATATTGTGTTAATGTTACCAATTAAAATTGAAAAAATTTTAGATCGTCTGTTAAATGCTGCTATGACAAGTAATATACACGATTTTAAATTAGCAGCAGGTGTGTTAGTTGGTTCAAAGTTATTAACACCTTGTTGTGAAAATCAAATGCGTGGATTTTGTAGGAACCATCCTTGTGGTAGTCTCCACGCAGAAGCTCACGCAATTCTTTATTATTTTGGAAAGTATTTGGCTTATTCTCCAAAGATAGGATGGCATTCTAATATGCAAAATAATAAGAAGTTAGACTTAATTGTTGTTCGTTTTAATAATGATTCTAAGCTTTGTAATTCTCGACCATGTTACAATTGTGTTCAAATGATGAAGGCAGTTAATATTAGACGTGTTTATTATATTGATAATAATAATAATTTAATATTTGAATATGTGCGTGATATGGTTAGTATTCACTTGTCTAGTGTTGCTCGGCATATTCACTCATTAAATAATAATACAATTTATAATCCACGTGATCCAACTTTTTTCAATAATTTGCTTAAGAGTATATTTCCATCAACAATTAAGCGTTATAATTTAGAGAAGTTTGTTGAAAATAATCTTTCTCAAGTTCTACCAAAGCATACTCATATTATTAAAACCGAAAAAAATATAACTGTTGTTATAATTTTAGATTCAAATAAGATCAAGGTTATTCAATCAACTATTATTGATTATTAATTTATTTCCATTAATAAAAATTGAAAATTTAATATATTTAATGTTGTTTAATATAATGTTTAACATAAAATATGGAACTTAATATTAATTCACTATCTTATCAATTTTATAATTATCTATCAGAAAAAAATTTTGATGTTATACAAGAAGATATTATCAATAAATATAAATTGGAAACACTTATTGATACAAAAAATAAAGGACTAATTTCATTGATTTTTCAATATGGTATTATCGTAAACAATACCGAAATTATCGAATCAATTAAACCTTATCTAAGTATGAAACGTGATTTTCTACATCTAATTGTATATAACAAACAAGATACTATTAATTGTATTGACATTTTTAAAAAAAATATTAATCTTGAACTATTTCTTCAAAAAGATATCGAATTTTTGATTGAAAATGAACTATATTTTATTCTACCTTGTCTAGAAGGAATGTTTATAAAACTAGATATAGAAGGTTCTGACATTTATAATTCAAAATTGAAAAAATTTACACTTCAAAATACTATGAAATATATTACTATTTTTTCAAAAAAAATTAATAGTAAAATATTTAAAATTTTTAATGATGTAATTAGTAATAATTATGATTACATTATTGATGCTGGAAATATTCTATATTCTCAAAAAGGACAAATCGGTAGTCATTCTATTGAAGATCTTAAAACTGTAATTGATACTTATCCAAATAGTTTGATTATTATTTGTAAAAAACATCTTGAAGATAAAAAAATAGTTGATATTATCAAAGGAAAACTATATTATGCAACTCCAAAGAATATAGACGATGACGTGTTTATTATTCTTGCATATCTAAAAAATCAAGTCAATATTATTACAAATGATAATTTCAAAGATCATACTATTGATAATGATTATTTGCGATATCATATTAATGATATTCTAATTAAATACACAAATAATAATGGAAAATTTACATTTAAACCTATTTGTAAATATACCGAATGTATTCAAGTTATTGATGATTGTGTTTATATTCCTAGCAGTAAAAACGGATTTATTGAAATTGTTATTTAATTTAGATTATTAAATTAAAAATTGTATAATTTATTTTATAAATAATAAATAATTATTATAAATGTCATTTTTAAATTATAGCATAAAATGTGTTAGTGTAACTATTATTAGTTACTTTATATATAATATAATTAAGAAATATAAAAAAAAAGAAATTGTGTATAAAATTTATAATCATAAAAAAAGATTTTTTCTAAAATGGAAAAAATATACAGAAATTAAAATGTTGTATAATCTTGTAGATTATTTAGTATTACAACATAAAAAAGAAATTATATTTAAAATTATTAATCAGAAAAAAAGATTTTTTCTAAAGTGGAAAAAGAATACAGAATTTGAAGTATTATCTAATATTGTAGATTATTTAGTATCACAACCTAAACAAAAATAATTTTAAAAATTGAAATAAAATTTTTTTATTTTATAAGTAAGATTGTAATGTTATTTGAACTTTATACACCTAATACACATAAATCATTATTATCTTTTAATGATATTTTAATTACTTTTTTAATTATGTATTATACAACAATTTTTATGTTTTGTATTTTAAAGAAAAAACCAAATGATGTGATTAAAGAAGTAATTAAAGAAGTACCTGTTAAAATAATTAAGGAAAAATATGTTGAAGTAATTAAAGAAATAATTAAAGAAATAATTAAAGAAGTCCCTGTTGAAATAATTAAAGAAGTCCCTGTTGAAGTAATTAAAGAAGTCTATATTGAAGTAATTAAAGAAGTCCCTGTCGAAGTAATCCATCAAGTTGAATCCATACAATATTTTAAAGAATATGAAAATATTAAAGAATTATTAAATCAAATAGATAAAATATATATTAATAATTCAGAAATGAATAATATAAAAAAATATTACACAGAACATTATGGAAGTGCTATAAATAATTATATTAATCCTAGTTCTTATGTTATTTATTGCATTATGATTGAACTTTTAGATAAAGAAAATGATATTAAAGATAAAAAAAAATACCTACATAAATATGAAAATGATATAAAAAATTATATTAATCCTAATTCTTACATTATCAATAGATTTATGATTGAACTTTTAGATAAAGAAATTGATATTAAGGATAAATTAAAAAAAGAAACAATTTTAATTGCAAAGAAAGCAAATTTTTTAGATAATGAAATATTAAAAGATTTTTATACTAAATATGAAAATAACTTCAATAAAATATTAAATTGTATGTAATATATAAATTACTTTATTTCTTAAAAAAAATGAAATATATATTTCTTAATTTAAAAATAATATATTTAGTAATGACATATAACATATTAGATGAATTATTAATATGGTTAAGTACAATTTTAATTACTTTTTTAATTATTTGTTTTACAACTATTTTAATATTTTATATTTTAAAGAAAAAATTAACAAAAATAATTGACGACGAAATGTTTATTGAAATAATTCCTGTTGAAATTATTAAGGAAGTTGAAGTAATCAAGGAAGTGATCAAAGAAGTTGAAGTAATCAAGGAAGTAATCAAAGAAGTTGAAGTGATCAAGGAAGTAATCAAGGAAGTTGAAGTGATCAAAGAGGTAATCAAAGAAGTTGAAGTGATCAAGGAGGTAATCAAAGAAGTTGAAGTGATCAAGGAGGTAATCAAAGAAGTTGAAGTGATCAAGGAAGTTGAAGTGATCAAAGAAGTTGAAGTGATCAAAGAAGTTGAAGTGATCAAAGAAGTTGAAGTGATCAAGGAAGTTGAAGTGATCAAAGAAGTTGAAGTGATCAAAGAAGTTGAAGTAATCAAGGAGATTGAGGTAATTAAAGAAGTTGAAGTAATCAAGGAAGTTGAAGTAATTAAGGAAGTGATCAAGGAGATTGAGGTAATTAAGGAAGTGATCAAGGAAGTATATGTTGATGTTGATGATTATATAAAAAAATTTATTACAGATTTTGAAGAAATTAAAAAATTAAATAAAAAAAGAAATAAAATTACATTAAATTTAGATGAAAAAAATATATTAAATGAAGAAGTAAATGTAATACATTGTAAAATTAATCCTTTTAATAATAAATGTATTAATATAATAGAATTAAATATATTAAATATAATGAATTTTATGATAAAATATCACTATAATAATAAAATTAATAATGAAAAAAATAATATTAACAAAGAAATACTTAATTTTGTAAAAAAAGTAAATTTTTTTGATAGTAATGAATTAAAAGAATTTTATACTAAATATAAAAATATACTTGATAAGTAAAATTTATTTACTTATAAAATTTATTTACTTATAAAATTTATTTACTTATAAAATTTATTTACTTATAAAATT
>Ga0209443_1000709_pt1 | contig 22374 bp, 18 predicted proteins | sample LauGreBMM110DCMD_2_FD_187571 | JGI IMG/M metagenome (GOLD analysis project Ga0209443, IMG submission 187571) | Freshwater lake microbial communities from Lake Michigan, USA - Su13.BD.MM110.DCMD (SPAdes) (version 2) | ecosystem: Environmental > Aquatic > Freshwater > Lake | place: Lake Michigan... | reverse complement strand
TATAGCCTAAGCCAGTATACCTACTATCTCAAAGGGTGCCGCGATTGCTGCTACCGGCTCATACTTTTTCACAAGCCAATAAAAGAACCCCATGAAGCCTACCACAAGCACTGCGGCCACTATCATCCCTATCCCCTCGCCAAGGTACTTGCTGGAGCTCTCGGTGCTGGCATCGTCGTGCTTATTTTTGTTGTAGTAGAGGGTAAGCGGGTCCCCGACCTTCAAGGGGGCCGAGGCAGTGGTCTTGAGTTTGTCGAAGGTCACGGAGGCCTTGGTGGGCCCAGGCACTGGGTAGCTCACCGTCACATTGTAGCAGTGGTGGGCATTGCAGGAGGCCGACACTATGGTGCCTTGGACCTTCTCGGTGTGTCTGTTCTTTTGGAGTATGGTCATTACCCCATAAATGCAAAAAATAATGGCAATAATAATTGTCACTATTAAAAACACCAGGGTAAGAAAGCGCCCGACACTCGCAGAGCCTTTGTATATCTCTAGCCCAATTTGATTATCGCTTTCGTCATTCATCTTTTTTTATTCTTTTATTTTTATGAACTTTATTCCTATTCCATGTATGTTGTGTGGTGTCGTCGGAAAACTTTCCAAATTCATTACCCCAAAAAAACATTGGCTCTATTGCTGCGACCGGTGCATCGCTACTTCCTCCCGTACCATCGCGGAGACCTGCAACCAATGCCACAAGGAATGCCGCTACTTCCGGGCCTTTCGCTGCCGGGGCTTCATCTGTCTGCTCTGTGACCTCAAGCGCCATATCGCGAAGGAGTCCGCCGCGCAACTACGTTAGCTAGTATTGGTTTTAAAGACAAGCACCAGTACCACCGTGACGAGGGGACCCAGGGGAATCCCGGGTATGACACCCAGCACCCCAACAATCTTGACCCACATGGGGAGAGACTTCCAGTAATGGAAGAGCAAATAAATCCCCGCAATCCATAACACCAAACTTACTACTAGCACTACTACAAAAATACCCACTGTAAGACCCATGATCTTCGAGTCCTTAAAATTTTCTACACTACTTCCCCCACAATACGCATGAATGAGGTCACTGTTTTTTTTATACTCTGCATATAGATTGATGATGGAATAATCGAGAATAGTCATTTTATATATTTTATTTTTATTATTTATTCCGAGCCAGAGGCCGTGCTCGTCACCACCTTGTCGGTCCGCAGGAGCGCCCACTTGCTCACAGCCTGGCCCGTGAATTGGTTCTTGTCGCCCACATAGACCAGCTTGGCGTTGCCGCCCTCCTCGACACGCAGGAGACCGTCGGGCAGCGCCTCAATGTACTTGCCGTCCTTCTTGTTGGAGCTCACGAAGCCCCGGGGCTTGGCCCCGTTCTCCTCGGCAATCTCCGCAAGCAGATAGACATGCGTGGTGGCCGGGCTGTCGGACTTCGAGGTCGTGTGCAGCTTGTAGTCGGTCAGGTAGGCATCCTTAAACTCGGCAAATTCGGCGGCCGGAAGAGCCCGGATCCGGCGCCCATAGTTCTCCAGGGTCGCCGCAAAATCAACCACCTTGTTCTTGGTGCGGCGGACCTTGGCTACCCGGCGTCGCTTGCCGTCGGGGCTCGCCGTCTCCCCGGAGTCGCCGCTAATATCGGCACTCTTGCGCTTGTCACCGGCAACCTGAGACCCCTCGCCGCCATCCCGGATGAACTCCACCGTAAATTGCATCGCTGGCTGGTAGCCATTGTAGCCTCCCACCGCGGGAGCAGTGATGCACATCTTATTGGAGTCGGTGGCCCGCATGGCTTGAATCAATTGATCGGCAAGGCTAGTCATTATAAAAAATAGGGACTCTTTTTTTTCTTTAGGTGATTTTGAAAAAAGTCCTGGGTTTTTCTAGCAACTTGCTACAAACGCACTCCCAGATTTTTCCACAGGTGAATAAAAAATTTATTTTTACTTTATTTTTTCAAAAATGGAGCAGGATTGGCGCGATGAAGACTGCAGAAATTGCGAGCACTGGCTCTACCGCCACAAGCTCGACACAAAAAATGCCTCGCTGGCTACCCACCTCTGCCTCCGCGGGGGCATGTTTGCCGTGCCTTCGGCCCGCCGCTCGGACCTCTACATGATGATGGCCCGTGATATCCGCGGCAATGTCCCTTTTTTCCTGTGCGAAAAGAAGGCCGATATCTTCCTCTTTTACCTGGACATTGACTATGCCGGCTCGGTCGTCGTTGACCCCGATACCGTTTTTAGGATCGCTTTGCGCTTCCAGGAAGCCATCCGGGCTTGCTACCGGACTTACTCCCCCGCAGATTGGCTTCGCCGGGGCACCGCCACTGTCCTGATCTGCGATGAACCTACCCCCGTCATCGTCCAGAAGAGACCCTTCGTCAAGACCGGCATCCACCTCGTCTTTCCCAATCTCTTTGTCACAGAGGACCAGGCAAACTCCTTGGCCCTCTACTGCATCCAGTTCATGATGACCCACTGGCCCCAGCAACCCGATGCCCTGCCCTGGGCCTCGGTCATCGACACCGCGGTCTACGGCAACGGCAAGGGCCTCCGTATGCTGGGCTCCCGCAAGTGTGTCCGCTGCCCCCAGTGCTCCCGTCGGGCGGCCGGCAATGCCTTGGGCGAGGGTCGCTGTGGCTCCTGCAATGGTCTCGGCTACTCGCTGCTTGGCCAGGGTCGGCCGTACACCCCGGTCTGGGTCATCCTGGGCGGCGAGTCCTCCCCAGCTGCCAGCACAGAGCGCTTCCGAAACTCCCCAGACTATGCCCTGATGCTCTCCACTATTCTGTGCGACGAAACAAGACCCTGTGCCGCTTTTTCTTTGCCGGAGGACTTTGTGAGCCTGGAGCGCCGCAACCTGACGTCTCTCAAGCGTCTTCTCAACAACGAGGTCTCGCCGTCTGACCCCCGGGTAGCCTCTATCCAGACCCTCATCCGTTCCCTTGGGGTGCCCCAGTGGGCCCCTATCACTATCTCCAGGGTCCAATGCAATGAGGGAAAGTCGGAAAAGTCTGTTTCTTTTATTTGCAAGGCCATGTACGCTGGCTCTCGCTTTTGCTTAAATAAAATGCAGGAACACAAATCTTCAACCATTTATTTTTTAATATCAAGACGTGGCGTCCAGCAGCGCTGCTTCTCCAAGAAGCCTCCGGTCCCGGGAAGCAAGGGTTGCGTAGGCTACGGCTCCCGCATGTTCCCCATCACTGATCCGGCCATCCACATGCTGCTCTTCCCCATGCTGAAGGCCGTCGGCGCCGAACTCGACCTGGAGTATGGAAATATATTTGGCTCCTCTTGGGGAACCGAGGGCGAGAGCGACTCCCGCATCACTATTTTGCGCCGCAAGCGAATCCTCAATCGCCTCTCCACCATCATCCCACCGCCCATCAAGAAACAGCGCCCTGTCCCGGTGCCCGACGATGACGCCTCGGACGCCTCGGACGATTTGGACGCTTTCGATTCCGACCTTTAGTTTTTACTTAAGGTGTTGTAGACACAACCGGTTTAGTCATAAATAAAAGTCCAGTGTTGTTGAGTACCGTTTCGTAGCAGTTGCTCATGGCTCGTAGTTTTGTTCTTACTTCATTGGTTACTAGGTGTGGGTTCTGGCCATAAAATTTCTCTATATAGGGAAATGTCAATAGGTTACGTGTTGCTTCCACATCTTTGCCACACTTGATGTAGTCAAAGACCGCAAGCATGTTTATGTACACGCCACTCAGGCAAATAAGAAGTTCTTGGTCTATTTCTTTTGCTACATATCTATAGTCTAGTCTGGTTAGGTCATTTTTCATATCATAGTACTCTTGCCGTCTATACGTCTGTACTATTTCTGTTTCTAAAATTTTACTTAAAAGTGTGTCGTCTGGTGCTGTTGCTGTTTGTTTTAAAAATTTTGCTTTTTTAAGTATTAGATGGATTTTTTTAAAATTTTTTTTTGCATTTGGAGTAGTATAACGACCATCTCCTGGTGTATATGTGTCTTTTTTTATCAAAGATATCACGTTAAGTTTTTGTTCTCCCTTATTTCTCCATATTTCAGGAAGTGCAGAAACAGTTTCATCTTCGCACATTACTGGAACCGGCACTTCTAAAAAATTAACTTTTTTATCTTTGGCAAATAGGGCTCCAACTACCCGCTCTTTTGTTTTTTTGGTTTCTATTAAAAATGTAAATGTACAACCTGCTTCATTTTTATAATTTTGCCGTGCCTTCCTATTTATCCATTCACAGTACTGTTCGTCTCCACACGCTACATGCTTTATTAATTTTTTAACGTTTTTCTTGCATTCTTTTTCATTGGCAGGGTCAGTTCCTTCTTTTCTTTTTGCAAATATGCCTAAAGAGATCGGTAATATTTTATAGGTAGGTTGTGTCTTGGTTTTTTTCGACATTTTTTAATATACAAAAAAATAAAACTTTTATAATGACTTTGGTTGATAAACAAGACTATTCAAATACGCAGTAAATGTTGGTAAATCAGCCATTGTAAACAAAACCCCGGTGCTCCGAAGTACCTCGTCATAGCAACACGACATGTCGCGCAGTGTCCGTCGGACTTCACTGGTAACAAGACGTGGGTTCTCTGCATAGAATCTTTCTATTTTTGGAATCATAATTAAATTTCTGGTGGCTTCATTGTCTTTTGGAACCCTAATATACTCAAAAAAACCTGGTACATCAATCCACAATTTATCTAGCCGCATTGGAATTTGCTCAGTATAATAATCTTCTAATTGATAAGATAGTTTAATTTGGTCCATTTTTAGTGCTCTGCCAAAATTTAAGTATTGTTCATCGCCATAAAATTTAAATAATACATCTTTTGGTTTAACTCCAAGTGATAAAAGGTGTACTAGCAAATGCTGGCCAAAAACAGGTCTTTTAAAAGCTCCCGTAAAACAAAATTTTTTTTCTAATTTAGTAGTATCACTTTTAATCTTTAATTTTTTTTCACCATCAGATTTCCAGACAATAGGAACGCCTGTTTTTTCATTTTCACACATTTTTGGTTGTGGGATTTGTCTTTTAGGGTTAGGTGCTTTTGTTTTATTAGATTCCTTATTATCACGCTTATCAATTAAAAAACCTGCAACAGGACGTTTACCTGGTTTAACAGTAGTATCTTTCGAAATATTTTTATGCAAAAAAACAAAAGCAAAATTTTCTTTACCTACTTTAGTTATTTTTAATTTTCCCATAAATTTCCTGGTGATCCATTCGGCATATTGGATATCGCCGCAACTGACATTCTCAGCTAGTTTGGCAATATTTCTTTGTAATATAGGTGTATTAGTTTCTGTAATATCATAACTAGTATAGATATATTCTTTTTTCATTGCCTCTTTATAAACATCGAAACTAGGTTTAGCAGCAAGACCACCCAAAAAAGTGTCAATAGGATCCGAAACAGCTGTCGCCATAATTTTATTAATAAAAAAAGGAAAAAAAATTTATTAAAAAACCAAAAATATGGGAGAAAAAACACATTCGTGGCGCTTGCACGGAGGCGATGTTGTTTACCTGTATAATAGCAGGAGCCAAACCTTTGTGCTCCGAAAAACAATAGACATGTTTGAGCGCCAGATGATACAGCAAAACAGGGCCTTTCCCTTCATGGGCCCAGTGCAGTCGGAGGCCGAGACCTTTCGGATCGAGGTGGTGCCGGATCCTCCGCTCGCTCCCTGGCAACCCAGGCAGCGTGCGCCCCCGGAACCCCTCAGGTCCCCGCTAAACTCGAACACGGTGGTTCACCTGGTGCGAAACGGGACCCAGTACCTCACCAACATCCAGGGCCAAGGGGCACAGACCTTCCGGGCGCAATACCGCTACAACCTCATTGTAGCGCACAACTCGGTGCTCGCCTACACCACCTGGAAGGACAATGCACAGGCGTGCTACTTTACGCTATCCAGCGAAAAGGAGGAGACGAGCAAAGAGGTCCATGCCTTTACGGACCTCAAGTTGAAGACCTTTTACACGGGTGTGGCGATCACGGACCCTGAAATGCCCGGGTCCGAGACGAATCTAGCGCCCTCCATTGTGGTGACAAGCGAGGGCAGCATCAGCGACTACCAGTGGCAACTGATTCCTGAAAAGGTGGTGCGTCTGCGGGGCTGCAAGCTAGTACCCAGCCTGGGGCTCACTATAAGCCCCGAGGCACTGGATCAGAGCGGACGTCCCGTCTTCAGGAGTGCTGAGGCCTGTAATGCCTTCCAATATGCCTACCCCAAGAAATTTGTGATTGGGTGGCAATGCGAAGGCATCGAAGCTGGGCTGAGCCACTGTGTTTCGGTGACCCAGTACACGGCAAACCCGAAGCAGCCGCTCTTTGACTCGCCGGGATCCTGCTTGTTGCAGTGCAATGGGGCCGCGGGTTCTGAAGGAACCCCGGTTGCTGATACAATTACTCAAGGTTCTGTAGGAACCGCGGGCAAACACCAAGAAAAAAAGAAACCTAAAGAAAAAGTGCAGTGGGTTACGTGTTTCCTAATAATAGGACTAATTGTGTTTTTTGGGGCAATTTTTTTTTATGGACAATGGCAACGTAAGCTTTGAGTTGGTGGAGCGTGAGGGGATTCATATTTCGAAGCATGCACGAAAGACCTTTGACGCGCTGACGCTCTATTTTACGGAAGAGAAAATTGTGTCGCAGCTGGTGCCCTTCATGGAGGAGAAGGAGGTGAGCGGGCGCATGTGCGACTACCTGATGACCACGTACTCGCGCAAATACTCCTGCCCCGTCCAGGGCTCCGATGTGCGACAGCTCTACGATATGGCGTTGCGCGAGGCTCGGGGTCGTCGTTTCTTTGACCCCTTCAATCGCACGGTGAGTGGCTTCCCGGTGACCTTCCAGTCGCGGACCTCCACAGTGGCGCAGATGAATTTCGTGCGCTGGTACTTCTCCAATGGGATCAATGACTTTATAGCGGTGAACCGGCAAAGGATTGCGACGGACATGCGCAGCACCTACCGGCGCATCAACCAAGAGAAGAAGCAGATCTGTTTGGTGGGGGGCAAGCGCAAGCGCCAGGCTCTGGTGGGTCCCTATGGGAAGCGGCGCACCATTGTGTTTAACCAGGAAATAGTTATTTTCATGACGTGAGTAATAAAAAATAATTTTTTTTTTTAAAATTTTTAATAAATGCTCGGATTTCCTTTCAAAGCCACCTGGGACTCCCCCAAATCCACGGTGCCCATGACCGCGAGCGGCACCTACAACCTGGCCAGCTTCCACGCGGCCCCATTTATTCCGCCCTACGAGATGTTCCACGGCTTCGGGAACCAGAATTCCACGAACCTGAGCCCCATGTCAACAAACATGGTGCCAGCGCAGAACGGTATCTTTGGCCCGCTCTTTGGCAACATTGGCCCGGGGACCTGTCCCGCCAATGCCAGCATTGGGCCGCTCTTTGCGCCGGTGTCCCAGGGACCCCCCGCCGGGACCCTGGATATGTCGCGCATGGGCTTCCCCGTGATGGGCGGCGCCTTCCCGGACCCCGAGAGTGGCCGCTGCAAGCCCCACCAGGACGATCCATATTAGGAATTTTTACAAAAAGACAGACTTAAATAAATGCCACAGCTAGACAACTGGAGTATCCCGCCCTTTGAAACAGAACCCGGTAAGCCCTGGACCACCCAGTGCTGGGGCCCCGTCTCGAAGCCGCTCTATGGCTGTGACCAGCGCTGGCCCGACGGGGTCATGTGCTGGGGAACCTTCGACTCCAAGTACTGCAACGAGGTGGACCGGGTGCCCATGACCAACCCCCTGGACCCGCTGGCGCCCCTAGTGGACGCCGTGAATGCCCGGGCCCTGGGCCCGCACCATACCCGGGCCGTGGCCCTGTCGCAGTATGCGCTGGCCCGACAGCCCCCGGTCACGACGGCGGTGCGAGCCGTCAGCTCCCAGTGCTGGGGCGACCCGGGCATGCCCTCCATGTGTGCCTACTCGCTGGGCGACGGGGTGGTGGCCGCAGCGGGCTACAAACATTGTCTTGACCAATCTGTATAAAATAATAAAACTTTTTTTCAACAAATAAATGGAAATTCACTTAAAGAGTAGCAACAAACAGGTGCTGCTCGCAGCCCAAAAAAAGGTTGTGCAGCTACTTGCCGGGTCCACGAGCCCACTGCCCCCGGCACTTGTGTTTGACATTGACGGCACCCTGCTCATCAACAAGAAGAACGACGCCCAGCAGCGCATCCCAGCGGCCCACGAGATCTACCAGTGGGCCATCCACAATAATGTGAGTGTGTTTTTCCTGACGGCACGGCCCAATTTCCTGGAAAACCGGACCCAGACTGACCGGGACCTGGTTTCGGCGGGGTACACCTTTCGCAAAAGCCTGATCATGCGTCCCGTGGCCGAGTACGAGGCGGACCTGGGGAATGTGAGCCACTTCAAGGCCCACTGGAGGCACTATATTGCCCGGTTTTTCCACGTTTTGATGTCTTTTGGCGACAAGGTCACGGATCTCATCGAGGTTTCGGAGCCTGGTCGTGCGCCCATTTCCAAGTACCAGACCCAACTACTGGCACTGAACACCAACGTGGCCTACCTTTTGCGGCTGCCCGGAAACACCGCGGAATACAATGTAAAACTAAAAGATGAAAAATAAAAAAAAAAAATTTTTTTTTGAAATTCCAATAAAAAAATCAAATGGCTTGTTTCGGTGCTTCTAGTGCAGCTACTCTTACTCAGCTGGTTGCCCTCGGTGCCATGGACAAATTCCTTTCCCAGAACCCCACCATCACTCTGTGGCGCTTTCGCTACGCCAAACACACCCACTTTGTCTTTGAACCCATCTGTCAGAACGTGGTGGGCGCCCGCTTCGGCTCCGAGGTCCAGGTGAACCTCAATCGGACCGGAGACTTGCTCCACTTTGCCTACCTGCAGATCACCATCCCGGGCATCACGGCCTGCAACAACCCCCAGGGCGTAAACTGTGGCGCCCAGTCTTTTCCCTATTTCAACCCCTGCGACCCCTGCGAGGATGGCGTCGAGCTGGGACCCTGCGACCCCAGCAACATTGGCTGCGGCGTGAGCAACAATGTCCCGCCGCCTACCGCGGCCGATATCTGCACGGGCCTCGAGCTGCCCTACTGCCACTGGGTCAATGCCATTGGCCAGTTTGTGGCCGAGCGGGTCAGTGTGGTCATCGGCGGCCAGGTCATCGACACCATGTACAACGACTACCTCTTCATGTGGGAGGAGCTCTCGGGCCAGCCGGGCAAGCGCCTCCTCGAGATGATTGGCAAGCGCTACACCGTGGCCCAGCTGGTCGCCGACTCCAAGTTCACCCGCACCCTCTACGTGCCCATGCCCTTCTGGTTCACCTACAACACCGGCAATGCCCTGGCCCTGGTCTCCCTCCAGTTCCACACGGTCCAGATCATCTGCCAGTTGGCCGCGCTCAAGCGCTGCATCCAGATCTCGCCCCCTCTGCCCGAGGCCGACCCAGCCTGCGTCCTCAACTGTACCACCGGCGCCCCCGTGGTGGACTCTGATATCACCGTCAATTTCGAGGGCCTCTATGTCTACCTGGACCGGGCCGAGCGAGACCGCTTCGCCGCCTCCAGCTTCGAGCAGCTCATGAATGCCGTGCAGCGCTTCACCATGCCCATGACCGCCTCTCCCCAGGCCCACATCTCCATCAACTTCAATCACCCCGTCATTGAGCTGATCTGGGCCGTGCGCCGCCGCTGCCAGATGGAGGTCAATAACTACTTTAATTACGCGGGCCGCTACAACCGCGACCCCATCGACTTTGTCCAGCTCATCCTGAACGGTAACGACCGCTTCAGTCGCCGCGAGGGCCGCTACTTCCGCCTCGTCGTGCCCTACCAGTGGCACACCGACATCCCCGACAACTTCATCTACTGCTTCTCCTTTGCCACGGAGCCCGAAAAGATGCAGCCCACTGGCTCTTGCAACTTTTCGCGTATCGATAACGCCGAGTTTATCTTTGCCCACCAGAATGCCTTGGTCTCGCCCCCTAGCGGCGGCACCAGCGAGCAGGTCGAGAATATCATCTTTGCCCGCAACTGGCAGATCTTCAAGTACCGACAAGGGTTGGGAGGTATCGCTTTCGCCAACAAGCACACCCTCACCTCGGCATACCAGGGACCCTCTATTTCTATTCCCGCTTGTTAATAAAAAACACCCTTTCTTTGTCCAATGGATGAACTCTTTGCTATATTACAAGGCTCCTTCCCTAATTTTGACCCGGAGACTGTGCACCGCGACCACACTAGAAACTACGCCTCGCTCAGCAATATCATTGCCCAGCTCTCGGGCGTCCAGGAACGCAGCGTGCACATGTACATGCGGCGCCACAGACTCAATTTGCCCCATCGGCACCTGCTCTATGGCCAGGCACCCCATTACTTGGGCAATGCCGCCACCATTGCCATTACACTGCGCGACTGGCCAAACCGTACCATCCAGAGGCTCGTCAGGCTGCTGCCCCCGCGCTTTACCGAGATCGCGGCTTCTTTGGACAACTCAACCGATGCCCCGGCCGATGTCCCGGCCGATGCCCCTCCTTACCAAATATTTTCCTGGGAAATTTGGAACGACCAACACCTAAATAACTTGCGGGGCGAGGACATCGATTTGCACCGGCAACGGATCAACCGCAACTTCCAGGACGTCATCCGCCGCAGGGCAAACCCCATCGGCAACGAAACCTTCATCTTCGACACAGAGTACCTGCGCCGCATCTACACCTTTCTGCCAAACACAAGCTCTTCCATCGACATTGCCGCCCACCCAAAAATAACCCTCCAAAATATCGGCTTGTCTTTGGAGTCGTGCACCATTTGCCTCGAGGATATCTCGGCGGAAGCCCCGATATACCTGCTCCATTGCCTGCACAACTTCCACGTGGCCTGTCTCGACAAGTGGATCTGTACCACAAATAGCACTTGCCCAAATTGCCGCGAACTAATCACGCTTAACTAAACCTTAATTTGTGTTTTTATTTTTTGACAGGTGCTTGCTTTTTATTTCATTTTTTTTTACCCACGATGGACTACACTTGCATGGGCTGCGGCTCTTTTTACAATGGCAACTCCCAGTTCTGCTCGCACTCCTGTTTCTTCTCAAACTGCGACAATAATCTTTCGGACGACGAGGAGCGCCCTGCCAAGCGACCGCGCATCGAAAGCGTGCCCAAGCGCTGTGACTTTTGCCAACCAAGACCCATGAAGCAGCGCACCTGTCTAAAATACTGCTCGGACTCTTGCTTCTCCAAGCACATGTCCATCGAAATACGCTGAGATTTAATAAAATTTATTTTTGTTTAGAATTTAAGATTTTTTTTATTAGCTGTTTTTAGCGCCGCCGGGACTTGCGCTCCGTGCACTCTTTGGCCAGATCCTTGGCCTTGGTCACGGTGCACCCACCCTTCTCTTTGCACTGCTTAAAGGCCCGCGCCATGTCGTTGCGACTCGTGCAGCCATGACTATCCTTCTTTTCCCAGATGTTTTTAAATGTGCGGAATTCAATTTTAGGCTCACACATTAGACGACCTCCCGCAGGTTTCTTGCTACACCTATCGTCAATTGCCCCAATCACATCACTCTCGGTAATACTAATATCATCACACTTTTTCTTGCAAATCGTGTCATCGGAACATGTCGATGACGACACCCCCGTACACGACGTCACATCCGAGCAACTGGAAGCCGTTGTGCAACTGTCCTTGTCGCTGCAACTGTCATCGTCGCTGCAACTGTCATCATCGCTACAGCTATCATCGCTACAGCTGTCACTGCAACTGTCGCTGCTGCAGGAGCTGCTGTCGCTACAGCTGTCTTCACACCGCGTCTTTCTGTCAATCTTTCTTTTTTCTTTTTCCTCTTTTTTCTTTGTTTCAAGAATAGTATACTTTTTAATGATATCATCTGTCTGGGCTTTAATGTAGCCAGAGGTACCACCAATAGTCTTCCAGGACTCCACCATAATTTTATCGGTAATACCCTGCTTGTATACGTAGCCTTTGATCATACGAGGCACATACCAGTTCTGGAGCCTGCACAGACACTTCATGGCCCGGCAGTCTTTGACGGGAAAGCACTTTGTCTTTTTAGTTGCTCTATTTTCTTTAACCAGACTTTGGGCAAGGGCTACCAGCTTCAGGGCTTTTTCTGTGCAGAGCCCAAGCTTCATCTTGTCACACAACTCCTTGGCCTTTTTGAGCATGTCCTTGGATTTCACCTGGCCCCTAACCTTTCTAATGTGATCTATGAGCGTTGCACTAGTTACTTTATCAAACCCGGCCGTAGAGCATTTGCGCTCTAGGTTACACTGCTCATCACAGTTGAGATGTAGCAACCTAATTTTATCCTGGATGTCTTCCATGTTTTTGGGTTTTAACATATTTCCTTTCTGAGTCTTGAGTTCAGGGAATAGACAAATCAGGACGCCTTTTTTCGTCAGTAATTTTAAACCAGTCATCCTCTTTTACTTTTATTTTATTTTTTGAAAAAAAGTTTTAACGCATCCCAAAAACCATGGTCTTGACCTCGGCTAGCTCTTTTTGGTTGGTGCCCAGCGTGCTTTTGATTTCTTTAAACTGCTCGTTGGTGATTTGGTAGCGCTCGTCGTCTCGGGTCTTTTTCACTAGTTTGACGCTCTCCTCGGCCGCCAGCTTAGTCTCGTAGTTGTCCAGCTCCTTCATGGCCTCGCTGTTGATGCGCGGGTCTATCTTTTTCAAGGCTTCCCGGATCTTCTTGAGCGAGCTGTGCTCCTTGCTCATATCGAGCCGCTCCAGACCCTTGAAGACCTTGATCTGCCGGTCCAGGCTCTTGCTGGTCTCTTCAAAGATGCGCGCCAGTTCAATGGAAATCATATTCTGCATCTTGATGAAGTAGGGCATGCTGTTGTTTACAATGCCATAGACAATGGCTTTCTGGATGGCCATCAGGCTCCCGTCTTTGGTCGAGAGCTCCGAGAGCGAGAGGTTCGGCGTATTCTGGAACACCGTCATGGAGAGCGCCATCTCGGAGCTCAGGTCACAGTCGCGGTACCTGTGTCCCCTTACTTTATTCTTTGCAATGTCACAGACGGTACTGCGCATTGTGGTCTCGCAGCCCTTTTCTTCCTTGTGTCTGTGCTTGTCCCCGATTAAGTTGGTGCGAATTCCCCGGGCTTGTGCCTTTAAGGTGTTTAGCTTGTCCATTCCCCGCAATTCTTTGTTCGCCTGCTCAAGATAATTCATTCGTGCCCTTATTTGTTGATCTCTTTCCGTTTCGTATTTTCTGTGTATTGGGATATATATTGGCACTCTGTGTGTTGCGGTATATAATGGCGTGTCTTGTAAATTTTTTCTGGGTATTGCGTCATATGTTGGGTTTGTACTGACTTCAACAACTTCCATTGGTTGTGCTTGTTGTACTCTTATTTTCTGAGCCAATGCAGGGTCAAATGTTTCTGTAAGTTCCTGTTGCCGTTGTTTAAGTGTGGCATCATATTGTTGTAGTCTGTCTGTTTGTAATGCTTTTATTACTATTTCTGTTAATTTACCTTCATCGGGAATTGCTAGGGTCCCGGTGCTTATTGTGCCTGTAGCGGCTGCAGCGGCTGCAGTTGCTGTTGTTTTATCTAATTCCGATTGGTGATTTAGTTTTAATATATCAGTTTCGCATTTATTTTTTTCTTCGGTACATTCTTTATCTTGTGCTTCTTTTTCTTCCTTTAATTTTGTATTTTCCGCTAGTGTTTTTGTATCTAGTGTATCTATTTTTGCTATTATATCAGTTTTTGAACTATTAATGTTATTATTTATTGGTTCTATACTTGCATTGATGCTTTTTAAATTACTATCTATTAAATTATTTAGATTATCTATTTTGTTGGTGTCTATTATTATTAAGTCTACATTTCGCTTTATTTCTTCAATATTTTTAGTATTTGTTTCTGTACTAGTTTTTATTTCAGTGGCAATTCTAGTAACTTCAGCAATTTTAACACCTTCGGCTCTTATTAAAGTATTTATATCGTTTGTTTTATCAGTAATTGTAGATGTTAATTGACCTAGTTTTTCATTATTAGTAGATATAATAGCTTGAATATTACTTAAATCAGCAGAGGCTGGTTGAAATACTGCGTTATTTAAATTTGGATTTCTGTCTGCAATTGATTTTAATTCTCTTACATTTTGGTTAAAAAGATTTAAATCATTGCTTGATATTTTATACTCACAACACTTTTCTACCTTAGAAAGGCCATCTTTAATTCCATCTAATCTTAAATTGTATGTTTGGGTTTGTGTTTCTAATTTACGGAAATACTCTGAGTTAGTTGAATTATAGGTTTCTAATCTTGAATTATATGCAACAATATTTTGTGTGTTTGTTTCGAGTTTTTGATTTATTTGAGGTAGAGTATTCTCTTTTAAGTTAGTTAATAGTTGTAATATTTGTTGTACGCCTGTGTCTTTTATGAATGATAAATTAAGTGTATTTGTGGATATATTTGTACTGATTGTTTCTATTAATCTTTTAATCTCTGGTATACCGTTCGTCACTACAGAATCCGTTTTGCATCTACTGTCTATTAAATTTTTAATATCTGATATATTTTGTGTCATTTGAGAATTCATTTTGCATTTACCACCTTGTGTGGATCCTGAAGAGAACGTGGTAGTTCCGGTAATATTATCTAATATTTTGCCTTGACTTGAAAGTATTGTTTCCATAACATTGTTTGTTTCTTCTAATTTTTCATCGATTGCTTTTTTAATTTCTTCAATCGACGGGGCATTGCATCCACTTGATGTCTGTCTTCTACCGTTTTCATTGTCTCTATTGTCGCCTGCAGCAGTCGCAGGTCCTTTATTATGTGTTTGTTCTCCCCGTCTATCTTCTAGTCTTTGGGCTTTGTCATTTACTAACGCTTGTGCAATTACTGTTTTAATATCCTGTTGTTCAGGTATACCTTTTATTTTAGTATCTAATGCGGTTAAGGTAGTTTGAGCTTGAGTGCTGGTTCTATTTAAAGATTGGAATGCTTCATTAGCGGATTGTGTTAATTGTGTGATTGCTTGGGTGATTGCAGTAAGATCTTCACTATTTTGAATTTGTTTGTCACCGGCACCGGCACCGCCACCGCCACTGCCACCGGCACCGCCACCGCCACCGCCAGCGGCAGCGGCAGCGGCAGCGGCTACCGATCCCAATTGAATTGTTTTAGTATAATTAACTAATTTTTGATTTAGGTCTGCTTTAATTTGTTCTTTAGTAATTTCGTTAAGCTCAAAATTAGGAACTTGTATTTGTAACCCTTGATTTTGAAGTTTATCAACAAAAGCTTTAGATATAATATTCCATGATTCTTCAGGAATATTACCGGAAATAACAACAGGAGATAAAACTTCTGATGATTCAACTTGATCCATGGCTTGTGTTGCTGCGGATGTAGATAATTGTGTTTGTTCTCTTTTCGTAAGCTGTGCTTCTCTTTCCACTAGCTGGGTTTCCCAATTGTTAAAATTTAATATATATTGGTTTAGATTTGCAATAAACCCGCCATTTGGGTTAAATATGTTGTTTGTTTGTTGAAAATTTAAAGCCACAAAATGGCTTTGTTCTTCAATCTTTGCTCGCTCAACATTTAATATTTCTATTGCATTTTCTAGTTTCTGGTTATTTTGATAATTTTGCCTTTGTAATAGACTGATTCTTGTTTCTGAAATATTTGCTTGGTTTTGAAAATTATCTAGTTTTCGTAAAGCCATTGCCAAGCGATTATTTACTAATTCAAGTTGATTAGATGATACTCCAGTAACTGCTTGTGTTACTGATGAAACTTTTCCTTGATTTAAAATTTCATTTAAACTATCAATTTCTTGCTGTTTTTCCGATTGATAAGTTTTAAATTGCACATTTATATCACGTATATTTATTTGTAATTGATAATTTGAATCTGTCAAATTTTCTATTTTTTTCTTATATTCCATTGTCTCACTTGCTTGATAATCTTGAAGGCCTTTCTGAATTATTGTAAAATAATTCTCATTTTCTTTTTTAAAATTAATTAAAAATTGTTTGTTATTTTCTTCATACATTTTGCTTAATTTTATAATTTCTTCTCCTTGTTTTTGATCAATTAATCTTAAATTTTGTTGAAAAACAATTCCATCATTAAGTCTCTCGTTTTCTCCTTCTAACAAAGATATCTGTTGATTTAAGTTTAAAATTTTTTTATCTTTTAATTGTATATTTTTATCAAAATTATTTTTTATATCATCAATTTTCTGTGTAATTTGAAGGAGTGCAGTTTGGAAATCTTCTTTACTAATTTGAGTACTATTAATTTTATCAAATACATTTTTAATTTCTTCAAAAAATTGTGTAGAATCAAAAATATTTTTTTTTATATATTCTTTAAGATTACTATTTTCAGATTGAATAATTTTTTTTGTTTCAATAATTGACTTAGTATTCTCATTTTGAAGTTCGACAGCCTTTTTAAAAAGAATTTCCCTTTCTTCCCATTTTGATTCGACTTGTGCTGCAAAATCATATACTCCACCAGCCGATCTAGTCATTGTGTCAACTAATTTTAATGCTTCATCAACTTTTTTATTTTTTCTAGTCCAAGTAGTTCTTCCATTTTCTGTAGTTTCTTCAAATATGGCTTTTTCATTTGGTTGGTCTTCTCCTATTGCTTTCCTTTTACTACGCGGACCAGAATCATTTATAGGATTACACTCACTATTAGCTTTTTCTAAAAGTTCTGAAATTGTTGGTATTGTTTTTACAAGCACACCTATTTGTTGTAAAACTGTCTGGCCCGTTCCTGTAATTGTTTGGGCAACGCTATTATACATTTCACTTAACCCCATAAAATTAAAAGGACTTGGTTGATATTCTTTATATGATTCATTACCAAAATCATTAAAGTTACCTTTAAAAAAAAAAGTGTTACCCTCATGAAAATTATCTGTCATATCCAATGCCATTTTATTATAGTCAAATTTTTAAAATCATTTCAAAAGCATCTTCCAAACATGAATAGTAGCCCGGAATAACTCGGGTCTCTTTGAACCCCGCATCCTTGTAGAGCTTTATGGCCGCGGCATTGGAGACCCGCACATTGAGCCACACATCGCGCCCATAAGATTCTAGTACATCCAGGAGCGCAGCCAACAGCTGCTTGCCGAGACCCCGGCCCCGCATGTTAGGCACCACCGCAAAAGAGTAAACCATAAATTTGGAAGGCACCGTGTCCTTGTTGTCCATGGTGGCAAGGTAGCCCACGGGCCTCTTGCTGGACCCATTGGACACAACAAAGTGCGGGGCCCCGGACTCGATCGCCTCCTTCCAGAAAAGTTTCGGGTAATTTTCTTCGAGACACGATATATTTATTGCACGCATATGGGAAAGATCGGCCAGGGTAGCCCGACGCACAATCATCTTTACTATTGGCGTCGAGTTGCCTGCCGGCGAAAAATACCGAGCAGCATACTCACGGTGACGCAAAAAAGCAGCGACAATAGGTTCCTAAAAAAGGGAAAATGTGTGCTGGTGAAAACCTCGCGGGCAAATAGAAAAGACTCGCGGGCCACTTGCGCCGTCTCGGGGCTCTCGTAGTAGCGCAGGTAGTGCGAGTCAAAGACGTCGCCAATGGAAGTGGTGCTGCTTTTCTCCGAGACAAAGGAGAGGGCCTTTCGGAAACCCAGGTACGCCGGGGACTGGGCAAAGTCCGAGCCCGCCAGCACACACACATTTACAAACTGCTCGTAGGTCAGGGAGAGCCGCGTCAGCACCGACTGCAGGGAGACCACAGTGGGGGTGCAGAAGCGGTCGTGGTGGTGCCAGTAGCGGAGGACATGCGGGGCACCACAGACCAGGGCGTCGTAGTCCTCGGTGACGACGAGGTCCACGTGGCCGTTCTGGGCCAGCCAGGCACAGGCCTTCTCGGCCTCACAATCGGCCTCGAAAAAAGGGATATGCTTGCGGCCAAAGACCTCTTGGAGCCTGTAGAAGAAGGAGCGGTTCACGGGAATAGTGCGACTCAGAAGAACGAGACGGCGCCGGCGCAGTTGGTCCAGCTGGTCGAGCAGCTCGGTTATAGTGCTCAGGGCCTGGGGAGCCGTGTTTAGGATTTGGGTATAGACTTCGACCTCGGAGCGCTCCAGGACCTGTATCTTCTCCTGGAGCACCAGGAGACCACGAGCCCTTTTTTCGCGGCGAAAGCGCAGGGTATTGCCTTTGGCAGGGCAGGGTTTCCCGTCAAAGACAAAGACGAAATCGGCCCCCAGGTTCTGTAGCATCAGGGCAAACTGGAGGAAGCGGGCCACGTACTCCTCCGGGTAGTGCATGTTGATGGTGAAGCGGTGCATAAAGACCCCGGTGTCGATGGCAATGCGGCTCCGGAGCACATCGGACTCCGTTATAGGCACCGAGAGGTCCGAGAGATACTGTTTAAAAAATTGAGGAAGGCCTTTGATACCCATTTATTACTCGACATAAATAATTGATCGGAAACGTGGATCCCAATGTGCGGGGACTTACTAATTTTTTTTATTTAGTTGCTGTTGTAGTTGCTGTTGTAGTTGCTGTAGTCGTAATCTAACATTATTACTCTTTGCTTGGTTTGTACTGGAGGTATCTGTAGGGCTTAATTTACTTTTAAAATCCTCTAATTTTTCTAAAATATTTGTTTTTTTTGTATTAATGGCATATGTAGGGCTTGAGTTCAGTGCACTTGAATTATTGTTTAATGTTTGATTTGTACTGGTGGCATCTGTAGAGCTTGTTTTTAGTGCATTTAATTTACTTTTAAATTGCTCTAAATTTTCAGAGAGACTTGTTTTATTTGTACTAACTTTAGGCGTATTTAATTGACTTCTAGGTAGTTGCAATTGATGTTGGGTATTTAATTGACTTTTAAATAGTTGTAGTTGTTGTTGCAACTTAGTAGGAGTTAGTACAGAGGCTGGGGCTGGAGCAGGGGCAGGGGCCGGGACAGGGGCTGGAGCAGGGGCTGGGGCTGGAGCAGGGGCTGGGGCAGGGGCAGGGGCAGGGGCAGGAGCAGGGGCAGGTGCTGGGGCTGAGGCAGGGGCAGGGGTTGAAATGCCTAAAGCATTATAAACAGAAACTAATTTTGAATTTAATTCATCATTTTTAGTCTTTGTTTCACTTAATTGTGTATTTAAATTTTGATTTTCTTTCTGCAATTTTTCATTTGCTTGAATATTTTGTTGTTGATTTGTTTCATTTGCAGTTTTTAAAGTTTCTATTTTTCTATTAAATCCATTAATTTCCAAATTAATTGCAGTTTTTTTATTTTTAATTAATTCTAATTGTGTAAAAATTTTGGTTTGTTCATCTTTCAATGAATTTAAGGTTTCAGAAAATCTAACTTTATTGTCAGTCTGCTCCTCTTGAATACTGCTTAATTGTGTGTTTTTTGTTTTTAATTCGTTTTCTTTGGTTGATATTTCTTTTTTTTTCTCGTTTAGCTCCTGTTGTTTAGCGGCTAGTCCTTGGGTAAATTCCGCTTCTTTAGCAACTAGTCCTTGGGTAAATGCCGCTTCTTTAGCGGTTAGATCCTTTTTTATAGCGGCCATTTCAATAGATAATTGACGATTTGTCTCTGTATATTTGGCGAGTTGTGTTTTTATTTCTAGTATTTCTGATTGTTTTGATTTAATTGCACTGGTTTTATCTGTATAATTAGTGTCTAATTGAGTGGCTAGGTCAGCCTTATTAGCAGCTAATTGAGCGGCTAGGTCAGCCTTATTAGCAGCTAATTGAGCGGCTAACTCATAGTCTTTAGCAGCTAATTGAGTGGCTAGATATTTTTTTTGTTTTTTTTCAATATCTAACAAAAGAATAAATTCTTTTTCTTCTAATTCTTTAAATTCTTCATTATTTTTTTCATCATATGTAAAAATTATATTTTTATATATATCTTTAATTTCTTTAGAGAATTCTTTACCATCATAAGATTTTAAAAATTTTGTGAATTTTTTTTTATGTTTATATACTAAGTCAATAAATTCAATTTCATCTTGTATTTTTTTTAGTATTTCTTCAAACGTATTATAATCTCCTTCATATTCATTTACAATTTCTTTTAGTGCTTTTTCTTGTTTCTCTAATTTATATTTATCATCAAAAATATCAAGAATATTTATATTTAAAGCTTTTTGTATAAATTGGTTAATTTCATTTATATCTAAATCATTTGAAGCTGAGTTTTGATTAACAAAAACCAAATTTTCGCCATTATCATCTAATTTAAATATATTATAATTTCTTATAATATTTATTAATAATTCTATATTTTTAATAACATCTGGTTTATTTTCTAAATAATCTTCGCCTTCTTGTCCCTCTTTGATATAAGTATTTATATAATCCAATTCAGCATTTTTTTGTTCAAGCTCGCTTTTTTGCGCAGCTAATTTTTGATCACATTCATTTTTTGCGGTTGTTATTTTATCAAAAATTTTTTTTTCTTCGTCATGTGCAGCCTTTTCACTATCAAAATCGGCTTTTGATTGCCTTATACTTTCGGTTTGTTGTGATGTCGTTTCATCCAAAGTTTTTTTTAATCCTTCAAGCTCTGCTGTTTTTTCAGCTAAATCATTTTTTGTTTCAAAAAGAGTTATAATTAATATATCTATATTTTCATTAATAAAATCGTTATATTTAGTTATTTTAGGATCATCTTGATCCGTATCCATTGCATTACCAAACTTAATTCCTGTATTTACTAACGCATTGTCTTGCCATTCTAAATTACTGTAATCATTTATAATTTCCGTTAAAGTATTATAATTTGTTTCTATTTCTTTTAAGTTAGTGCTTGTTGATTCTTGAATCACCTCATCATCGGCGTTGTTTTTAATATATTGTTTTATTTGTTTATCTTGTTCAATTATTGTTTTTTTTACTTCTTTAATTTGGCTGTCTATATAATTTTTTAAAAGCTCGTTTCTTCCATTATTATCAATAAAAAAATTAATACTTTCGTATGACTCTGCGTCATTATTAAGCCTATAGGCACTTTCAAGTATAACTTTTTGCAAATCAATTATTGCATCATAACAATTATATAAAATATTATTTTTTATAACAGTAGGATCATTGTTATAATAAATTTTATTTTTTGGGGTTATACCACCAATTTGCTTACTTAAAAGCTGGCCTAATAAATTTATCTCATTCTTTATTTCAAAAATAGGTTCAAAAATTGTTAGGTTTTCTCTAATAAAATTATTAATGTTAAGCATTACATCATGATCTAAATCATTACTAACTAAATCGTTATTTTTTAATATAAGTAAATTATAATTGGTAAGAATTGTTGTTATATAGTTGTAACGTGTGTTTGCTATTTGTAGTTCTGCTCGTAGTCTCTGGTTTATATCTTGTTGTTCTGCTTGTTGTCTCTGGGTTATATCTTGTTGTTCTACTAGTATTAATCGTAACCGTTCTTTCTCTTCTGCCAGTTGTACCTGATTTGCCTGCATTACTTGTATTTGTTCTGCTAGGGTTTGTTGTGCTGCTTGTGCTTCATGTAGCAGTAAAACGATAGCCTGGTTTTCTCGATCTTTACCTTCCAATAATTGTTGTAATTTACTAATTTCTGTATTCAAACTTATTTGGGTGTCTTGTACTTGTTTATTCAAAAATGTATTACTTTCTTTTGTACTAGCTACACGTGCCTGTGCTGCGTTTAAATCTATTGTCAGTGCTTCTTGTGCTTTTTGTGCTGTCTGTCGTGCTGCTTGTGCTTCTTGCTGGGCTGATTCTTGGGCAATCTTTAAATTTTGTGTTACTCTATCCATTTCACTGGTTGTACTTGTTAATTCCGTCCTTAAGCTTGATATTTGAAAATCTTGCTCTTGTGTTTTGATTGCGTGTTCCTGTACTTGTGCTTGTGCTGCTAGTAAATCTCTTGTCAGTACTGCTAGTTCTGTTTGAAACTGTGCTGCTTGTGCTGTTTGTGCTGCTTCTGCTGCTTCTGCTGCTTCTCTTGCTTGTGCTGCTGCTTGTTGTGTATACCTTTCCTGGATTTGTAAATTTTCTTGTTGGGCCGATTGTACTTGTACTTCCAGTTCTGCTTGTAATGCTACCGCTTCTTTTTGTTGTGCGTTTAGCTGTTGTACTTGTGCTACTTGTGCTGCCAATTGTTCTCGTAACTGTGCTGCTTCTGCTGCTTGTAATGCCAGTTCTGCTGCTTGCATTGCCCATGTTTCCGCTTCTTGTACTGCCTGTGCTGCTAGTTTATTTTGAAACCTTGCTACTATATCATTTTTTACATAATTTTTATATTCTTCAAGCTGTTCTATTGATAGCTTAATATCCGTTTGACCATAATTTAATAATAAATATATGTTTAAAAAAATTTTGTTAAATTCTGTAT
>Ga0209443_1000707_pt1 | contig 22397 bp, 19 predicted proteins | sample LauGreBMM110DCMD_2_FD_187571 | JGI IMG/M metagenome (GOLD analysis project Ga0209443, IMG submission 187571) | Freshwater lake microbial communities from Lake Michigan, USA - Su13.BD.MM110.DCMD (SPAdes) (version 2) | ecosystem: Environmental > Aquatic > Freshwater > Lake | place: Lake Michigan... | reverse complement strand
CTTCGTCAAGAGTGAGTCCGTGACCCAGATAGCGGTTGCGGAAATTAATCAGCATGCCTATGGCCGTAGCTTCCTGGTTCTTGTGCTGAACATCGCCATAGGCATCTATGTATTCAATTTCTCCCTTGTACAGATTGCGTTTCTTACTGGTTTCTATCTGTTCGTAGTAGGCATTGAGTTCCGGACAAAAAAATGAATGGTTATTTTCTTGTAGAAACTTAAGTGTCTCGCGGATGAATACATTCCAGGTGCCGAAAGATGGCTCTGACAAGGTATTGTAAAATAGGGCCACCATCTTCTTATCCTGAAAGGGACTGTTAAAAAATTCAGAAGCTGTGATCAGTCCCAGGTATTTTAGGTAGTTCAAGAAAGTATCCTTGAATAGATTTAGCCTTGTCCAGGGATGATTTTCAGACAATGTTCTTTTAAGAGGATATGCAATCACATAGGGCAAACTATTGATAAGATTTAAATCCTCTTCAGAAAAGGAAAGCTCTTCTACCAAAGGAACATCGCAAAAAGGACATTCCATGGCTGAAGGATATGTTTTACCCTTCTTATTTTCCGGAGCAGAGCAGTCTGGATTTTTACATATATAACTCACGTGGATTATTGTCTTTTGAATTTAGTATTAATTGATTGATTTAACCTTCCCTTCAAACTCAGCCTCACTAATCTTTCCTTTTGCAACTTGCTTTGCCCAAAGTGAGATCTGGTCCCGGTCAATCATTCGCTTTTTTATGTTTTTTTTATTAATATCCCCAATCCACATGACTAACGGGCAGTTTATTTAAATCTGACTTTAATTGTTTCCAATCTGGCAAAAAATGATTCATGTATGCTACAAATTTATCGTTGTGATTGCGCTCTTTAAAATGTACCATTTCATGCACCACAATGTATTCGATGCACTGTACAGGTTTTTTTATCAATTCAAAATTCAACCAGATACGTTTTGCTTCTTCATTGCAGGTGCCCAATTTCTCAGGATTATCAAAGTCCACTTTGATAGAACCCAATGATTTATTGGCTTGTTCTAAAGGACCGATGATTTTTTTATTGATGTCATCACCAATGGTTGATTTGCCTTTGAGTGCCACCATGTCTTTAAAACTTGCACCTTTAGGAACTGTGATTGCCGCATAACGCACACCTGCGTATTTATCACTGATGTATTTTATAAAGAGCATAATGAGCACATAATCTTTGTACTCACTGGCATCCATTCCGCCTCTCAATTCGTCACAACTTGCCCATAGGGACGAGTATAATTCTGATTTTTTGATTGCCATTTATATGTTCTTATTTTTTAATTAATAATTCTTTTTCAGATAGTTTGTGGTTGGGTAGCACTTGCTTGTAACGTTTTGCGTTTAGGCGATGTTGCCTTGTGTTGCGCCTGCGGCAAGGCAATATTGCTTACACGCTGTTATGGGGTGGTTTTCAATTAAAAATATCATTTTGTAAATATCTAATCTTTTTGAAATAATTAGCCACTTTTTGAGGACCTATCTTATATGGTTTGAATTTAAATTGCAAGGAATTTACTTTTTGAAGATCTGAATCAGCCTTAGTTTCGTTAATATATCCGTTTCGTAAAATCAATTCGTACTTATCATTCGGAAGTTCTAAAATCCTTGATGAAAGACCATTTGATGAAAACTCAGATGAATTATTCGTGCTTTTCATTAAATCTACTGCTTCTTTTTCTGTCAAATTATTTTCAAGAACTACATAATACACACCCATATTCTTGACATTATACAATGATCCTATTGTCATTAAAGTAAAGAATAAAATCGTAGCAAAAATTATTTTAGCAAAAATAGTTTTGCTGTTTTTTAGACTTGTATTTGATTGGGATATATTTTCTTTTTGATTTATTTTTTCATCATATGCACTTGAATTACTCTCAATATTTTTCTCTTTGGATTTTGCAAAGAACAAGTTGATGAGTAGTAAACCTATTAATACAATTGTGGATAGCCCAATCAATATTAAATGAGATGCAAAACCAGTTATTACTTCTTTAATATCTTTTAGAAATAGGAAGATTGAAAAAGATATAGAAAGAATGTTTGTTTTACTTGAACAAATCGCCTTTATTTTATTGTTCATAATATTTACTTCTCTGTTATTCCAATTAATACACCTAATTCTCCATCAATTTGTTCAATTCCCTGTTTAGGCATATATGCCTTTGAAATATATCCGTCTAAGAAAAGTGCATTCGAACATCCTTGTTCTTTAAAGTATCGCGCAAAATCATAAAACGACACCTTGTTAATGGAAATGGCAAAAATTAATTCATTGTTTGGCAAAATACCAACTCCATTTCTGATATTAAAATTACGTGAATTAGGGTCAAATATTTTATTGATCTCGCCATCAACAACTAACATGGGACCTGATTGAGTTGCAAATTTCACATTCAACACATTTGGATAGGTAGTTGTTTTGCATATACCAGCCTTTTCTTCATTTGTGATATAGAATACTCCATTGGGTTGTCTATAAAAATTAGGTATATCCGTATTCTCTTCAGGCTTGAATACCTTTGTGTTTAAGGGTTTGATTAATTGCCCATTTTTTACAAATAGTCCAATTGGATTTAGTTTTTTATCAAACATTCCTCCATTAGTAGCGAAAATTAAATTGTTATTTTGGTTTTCTAATACCGTCTTCAGTTTACTTATGTTTTTAATATTTTCTCCATTTGATTTCCAATAAAATGAAATGTTTACACTATCAGGATTTAGTTTTGTGGAAACAATATTTGCTGGGCCAGGAAAATATTCCTTATACAGCATACTAAAAGCAATTATCAAAATAGTTGCAATAATTATCGAAATGAACAATGTCTTTTTTTTCATTTACTTGCTTTAAAGATTAATTGTATTATCTGAAAAAGTATTAAACCGCAAAAAATACCAATCATATTATATTTTACATCTTCAATGTCAAATCTGCCATGAATTGTTTTCCCAATTACTCGAATTGATATCTTATTTGAAAATTCTTGTGCAAACTCTATCATTATTCCGAATATGGCTATGAATAAAAATGAAAAACCCCATCTTTTAGGAAATAATATTGTGACTAATGTTGTAGCGCCAAAATAAAATAATAAATGCAATTCTTTGTCAAAATGATGAAATGCCTTAGGTAGTTTCACCATGAAGCCGATGACAGAAAATATTGTAAGAAATGAAATCAAAATTAGTTTATGTATATCTCTCATTTATTGTCTTATTTAGGGCCTACTGAAAAAGTAAGCGATTTTGAAAAAGTCCTAAAAATTGCAATGTCATTTCTAGCCACTTTTCGATTAGAGAATAGGATGCCCTCCCGGCCAATTTGACCAGGTTGAGCACCAGAACAATGGAGGCGATCCAACTCTCTGAAGTTCCCTTGAGGCGCGCTTTGATTCTATCCATCCCATATCGCGTCTTCGCCTGGCCAAACTTCCCTTCAATCGGATTTCGCTCTCCCGGGCTTACGTGTTCCAACTTCACTGCCGGCGGTCTTCCCAGAGGTTTGGCCAACAACCGTATGTTCCATTCCTTCAACAAATTGCGGTTCTCACGGTTGCAATATATCCGGTCTGCCATCACTTCCTTAGGCCAATATCCATGCCTCCGGTAATACATCCTTATCGACTCCTTCAACAACACTCCTTCATTGTAAGCATCCCATTTCAAATGATCAATAAACGAATAACCATTCACAAGACTCAGGTTCAACTTGGCGCCAAACTCTGTACTCCCCTTGTCTTTCCCGCGTACAATAGGACGGACATGTGATTGATGAATACTTACAATCCTATCTTCCACACTATGTGTACCACTTTTATACATCTTGAGCTGCTGTTCATATACCTTGCTCATTGTATCATGATATTCTAACTGTCTTACTGAAAAAGGAGTAGACGCGGATTTATTCAATAACGTTCCAATCGTTTTAAGATTTCTTCTCACAAATCTCAACTGCTGGCCAATACCCTTGCGAATAACACGGTGCGACTTCTTTCTCTTCTGTGCAATAACCAAATATTCTTTCCGGGCCACCTCACGATATGTTCGCGGCTTCACCATCCCATGCATCTCCTGCTTGTACAAAAAATCAATCAACTCTTCCGATTTCTCTCGACTATCCGACAAAAGATTCAAATCAGTCGGATACTGAATATCTTGAGGACAAGCTGTAGCATCAACCAACAAACGTCCTTCACGCTTTGCATCATCTTGCGGAACCTCCTCTGAGACTGGATTTGATGCAATACTCTCATTGCCCTCAACATCAGTGTCAGATGCATCTTCCTTCTTCCCCATGTACAAATTATAAATCTTCTCGTTGATAGCATTCAACTGATCCACACCCAGGCGCTTTCTGATTTCTACAAAAAGAGAAGAATCAAATGGACCTTCACTTGTAAAACTGCTGTAACCCAAAAAGTACTGCATGTACATGTTCTCCTGTATCTGAAGAATCGTTTCCTTATCACTTAAGTTGCAAAGATGCTTGATGATCAAAGAACCTATTATCACTCTTCCATTCACGTTACTTGCACCCGTCTTTTGATTCCTTAACTGACGCGTATAAATATTCACAATGTTGTCCCAGGGAATCTGACCAGCCAAATGAACCCAGCGATTTGATGAACTCAACTTTTGTGAAAAAGGTGTCTCAAATCCAACCATTACCAACTGACGAGCACTATGATACTCAGATTTTGATGCACGCTTTTTGATGGCTTTAGGCATATTTTTATGCATTTAATTCATCTAATTTAAGCCTTATTATCTGATTTACTGCGTTTCAGGGTTATTCAGTAGACCCTATTTAAACTACCCCATAACTCATAAATACACGCACTTCGTTTATTGTACTTTATTCTCAATTTGACAATACAAAATACGCACCTTTGAAAGCTCTACACCACCTCTTCTTTTATCCAATGAATTTACATTTTCTACAATGATTTCCGTAACAAACTTTTAACTCCTGCCTTGATTGGGCCACAATTAACTATCCTGATTAAGATATATTTATTTTTATAATATATACTCTTGAAACTAGTCCAACCCCACTCAATAGTAAACCTTATTCAACCGCTCCATATCACTCTTCAACTTAAATGCAACCACTTTTGCATAATCCTGCGTTTGCCGAATGGTGGCATGTCCAAGCATGGAACTCACAGACTCAATGGGTACTCCATTTGAAAGGGTGATTGTTGTTGCAAATGTGTGACGGGCCAGATGAAAATGCAATGGTTTATCCAACCCCGATTTTATTCCAAGAATTTTTAATTGTGTATTCATTTTCTGATTTGATGAAACAAACCAATTGAAATCCCTGAAATCATCCGAACGGCTGTATTTTTTCAAAATCTGTATGGCGGGTTTGATTAGCGGAACAATACACAATTGGCCATTTTTTTGCCTGGACTTCTCAATAAAATAACTTCCATTTTGCTCCTTGCGTATGTTGATTTTCATAAGTTGTCGAAGATCGATATAAGCCAACCCTGTATAACAACAAAACAAAAACTGATCGCGAACTCTGTCCAAATGTTCGCTTTTAAGATCAGCCTCAACAATGCGGGTAATCTCCTCGTTGGTCAGGTATCCCTTGTAAACCTTCTTAGACCTGAACTTTGTTTCAACAAATGGATTTTTCCTGATTACTCCTTCTTTGATCGCTGGCATCAACAAAGTTCTGAATGCTCCAATATATTTTACGGATGTATTGTTCCCGATTGTTCTGTTTGATCTCAGGTACTGAAAAAACTTTTCAAGAAATCGGACATCAACCTGAACCAGGGGTATATTTTTGATTTTGTACTCAAACTTTATAAAATCCAGGACAAAACGAAGGACCCGCTCATATTTCTCATACGTGGCTGGAGTGATGTCGATAAATACCCTTTCCTTGAGTTCCGTTTTCCGTACCTCCAAAAATTCAGCAAGCAGGATAGGCCGCTCTTCATCCCCCTTTATTTTGCTCACAAGTTCATCCAGGGTAAAGGGAATTCCGCTGAATTTCATTTCATCGAATACCTGAATGGCTTTGTACCGAATCAACTCAAGGTTTTTATTAAAAGGAGAACTTTTCCTGGTTTTGACATGCACCATACCTGCATTGGCATCCCAATCCTCATTTCGAGTGTACAGCCCAGTGTATACATCTCGACGTTCTCTCCGGTAAATGATCCTCAGAACAATGGGTGACTCCCCATTTTTATTTACCCTGTCTTGTCTGCAAAGAAAATTGACATGAATCTGCATGAGCTTCTGCATAAATTACTTTTTTGGTTTGTAAATTGGGCAGTATGCACTGATCCAGCAGCAGCAAAATGGGGCAGAACAAAGCAAAAGAGAACAAAGCATCAAAAGCATGAATCTTGGTGTCCGATTTTACCAAAAAATCCTGCTTTTGTCTGCTTCGGCTTGCATCAACGAAAAATGCAAAACATTGACAATGATCACATTGCAACGTTTTGCATTTCTTTGCATGACATTCAGCGGAGACTGAGGGATTCGAACCCTCGAAACAGTTTCCCGTTTACACGCTTTCCAAGCGTGCTCCTTCAACCACTCGGACAAATCTCCTTCGGTGGATTGCAAAAATAAAAGTATTCACTCAGAGTCGGAAGATTTTTTTCGAATTATTGGTGGTTGCATCCGCCACTTCTTCAAGAGACAACCCCTTTATCTCGGCAATCTTTTCCGCAACATAGATCAGGTAGCTGCTTTCATTCCTTTTGCCCCTGAAGGGTACCGGTGTTAAATAAGGAGAATCGGTTTCAAGCACAAGTGCATCCAAAGGAAGTTCTTCCAAGATTTTTGCCAGGCCTGCATTCTTGTAGGTAACCACTCCCCCAATGCCCAGCATGAACCCAAGATCAATGATTTTTCTGGCCTGTCTTTCATCGCCGCCAAAGCAATGAAAAATACCCTTGATCTGTCCTTTGCCATGCTCAGCAATCAGCTTGATGCACTCGTCCATTGAACTCCTGGTATGAATGACTATCGGAAGGTCATATTGCATCGCCAAATTCATTTGCCAGACAAAAACATCCACCTGCTCCTGTTTGAATTCGGTTGAATGGTAAAAATCCAACCCTATCTCCCCGATGGCAGCAAAAGGTTGTTTTGCCAGCCAAGACTCGACCAAGTTCATCTCTTGCTGATAATTGGCAGTCACGTAACATGGGTGCAACCCCATCATCGGAATACACCATCCGGGCTGTGCTGCTGCCAGTGCCATCATGGCATCATGGGTGGAAGAATTGATGGCAGGCAAATACACTTTTTCTATGCCTACTGATTTGCACCTGTCAATGACAGCTTGCAAATCCTCCTCAAAATCAGGCAAATAGAGATGGCTATGGGTATCTATCATGTCAATTGGGGTTCAAAATTTGCAAATTTCACTCAAATACTTAGTATCTTTCTCCCAGTTTTCATAGGGTACGGATTAAAAACGGGCCAGGGTTTCTACTCAGGCCCTCCTTTTTTACAGGGTTCTATAACAATTTATCGTTAATTTTTTCACACCGAAATCCCTGTAGTTTACTTGCCTCCAGCAGTTTCTCCAAAGCAAATAACATATTTTTTTCTGCTTTTTCAGCATCATGAAAAAGAAAAATAAAACCCGGCTCAATATTTTTCAAGACCCGATTGGCACATTGCGCTGGATTTAGTTTCGCATCATAATCTCCGCTCAACACTGTCCACATGATGGTCTTGAATCCCTTTGCTACAATTGCGCGGGCCTGGCTGCCTTTGATGCGGCCATAAGGCGGCCTGAAAAGCCTTGAATCTATGCAGAGAGCAGCTTCAGTGATATTGGTCAAATAATCGGCATCATTTGTTTTCCACCCATTGAGGTGATGGAAGGTATGGTTGCCAATTGCGTGGCCTTCATCTACAATGCGTTGGTAGATACCAGGAAACCGTTTTACCCGATCGCCGATGCAAAAAAAGCTTGCTTTGGCGCCATGAGTGGCAAGCATGTCTAGTACCATGGGAGTAATCCTGGGATGCGGCCCGTCATCAAAGCTGAGGAATATTTCCTTTTGGGCGGTTGGTATTTGCCAAACCCTGTTGGGGAAAAGCCAGGTGACCATCCTGGGAATAAGCGCAGGAATGATCATGCCTTAGCCTGTTTAAATTCTTCTTTGGCCGTATCGTTCAATGTATTGATCAAAGACAACAAAGGTGTTCTTCCTGTTCTTTTCTCGGCACTGGTCACAAAAATAGATGGCAGTGTTGCCCAACGGGCACGCATCGCACCGGTAAATGCCTTTACATTGGCGCTCACCACTTTCTGGGTTTCCTTGTCTGACTTGGTGAATACGATTGAAAAGGGGACCTGCCACTCTCCCAGCTTGTTGATAAAATCGAGATCAATCTGCTGGGGTGAATGCCGCGCATCAATCAAAGCAAAAACATTGACAAGGGTTTCCCGCGTTCTCAGAAATCCTTCAATCATCTTCTCCCATTTTTTGCGTTGCGATGCAGATGCCTTGGCAAATCCATAGCCCGGCAAATCCACCAGGTACCAGTGAAACATGGGGGCATTGACTTTGGCCTTGCTGTCGATGGCAAAATGATTGATCAGTTGGGTTTTACCGGGGGTGGAGGATGTTTTGGCCAGGTTTTTTGTGCCGGTAATCATGTTGATCAATGATGATTTACCAACATTGCTTCTGCCAATAAAAGCATACTCAGGCCTGTCTGGCTTGGGGCAAGAAGCGGTGTCTGGGCTGCTGATGATATATGTTGCTTTGTGAATGATCATTGGTTCAGATTTACAATTCCTTTAAGACCCCTTGCACCGTTTTTGATTACTTTTGTAATGATGGGAAAATTTGCTCACGATACAGTCGTTCCGGATCAGGCCTCAAATTTACCGAAAAAAGAACAGGTGGCCCTCATGTTTGATGAGATAGCCCCAAAGTATGATTTTCTCAACCGTTTTTTATCTGCAGGAATTGACATCAGTTGGAGGAAAAAAGCGCTTTCAATCTTAAAAAAAGACAATCCCAAAAGGATACTTGATGTGGCCACAGGCACAGCAGATGTGGCCATCTTGGCAACAAAAATACTCGCTCCTGAAAAGATCATCGGCATTGATATTTCAACAGGAATGCTTGATTTTGGCAGAAAAAAAATAAAAGATGCCCACCTTCAGGAAATCATCGAACTGCATACTGGAGACAGTGAGGCCATTGGTTTTCCTGATGAAAGTTTTGATGCCGCCACCGTTTCATTTGGTGTCAGGAATTTCCAAAACCTGGAAAAAGGTTTGTCTGAAATCAACCGGGTATTGAAAAAAGGAGGAAAGCTGGTTGTGCTGGAGTTTTCAAAACCTTCTTTACCGGGGATTCAACAAGTCTACAACATCTACATGAATTTTGTTACACCCAACATGGGCAAGCTGTTCTCAAAAAGCAAAAATGCTTACCAGTACCTCAATGATTCGGTGCAACAATTTCCTGAAGGAAAAAACTTCATCAGGATTCTGGAAGCCGCAGGATTCAAGCATACATCATACAAAAGATTAAGCCTGGGAATATGTACCATCTATATTGGAGAAAAATAGCCGTTGCAGCCATCCTGCTGACAACTGTGTATTCATCCAATGCACAGCGGGCGGTAGAATTGAACTTGCCCGATCATGATAACAAACCCTATTATTTTGGCATTGTGCTGGGCTTCAATTCTTCTCATTACAACATCACCCATCACCCTTATTTCCTGCAGCGCGACACCATCAGTGTGGTAGAATCAAAAAACAGCAACAGGATTCACCTGGGCATCATGGCCAACCTGCAACTGACAAAACACCTTGATCTCAGGGCCTATCCGCTCAACCTGATCTTCAGTGAAAAAGTATTTGGCTATACCCAAAAGCTGCCCAGTGAAACCACAAGCACCGTTGAAAAACAAAGTGTGGAATCCATTGTGATGAGCTTCCCTTTTCAGATAAGGTTGAAAAGCGATCGGATCAATAATTTTCGGGTCTATACCCTTGCAGGGATGAAATATGATTTTGATTTGGCCAGCAATTCAGGTGCAAGGAATTCTGACAATATTGTAAAGGTCAACCAATCAGATTATGGACTGGAGGGAGGAATTGGGTTCCAATTTTTCTTCCCTTATTTCATCCTATCGCCTGAAATCAAATTCAGTTACGGGCTCTCCAATGTGCACAGCCGCGATGAAAGCCTTCGGTATTCCAATGTGATTGACAAGATGAACAGCAGGATGATCCTGTTCTCGCTTCATTTCGAAGGTGGCGGCACCAAATAATCCATCAATAATCGTATTCCCTTCTGTGCATGTTCCAACGCATCCCAACTGATGTGATCATGTTGTTGGGACGGCCTTCGATCTTGCGGTACACCAGGTTGGTTTCAAGGAATAGGTTTTCTCTGATTTCATACGCAAGCCAGAAACTGGCATTGAGGTTTTTCCTCGGTATGGGTGTTCCGAAAAAATATCCATTCTGCGGAAGGGCGCGTGTATCGTTGTCGAGAAAAATATTGTTTCCGAAATTTTTCCTTGCTGTGTCTGCACCAGATTGCCAGTAAATGGTCTTGGCCTGCATGTACCACTTGGGTGCTGGCTGAAACTTGAGGATGCCAATGTATTCCTTGATGTTGGACATCAATGGATGGGCAAGGGCCTGGTTATAATGGGTATAATTGGCCACCGTATCAAAATGAGAATATGTAAATGGCCTTATCCAATTGGTTTCCAGTTGAAGGTCCAGGTTTTTGACCCCCAGAAAATCAATGTATTTCATACCCGCCTGAAAAGCCCATTTGTTTCCCCACCATCCTTTTTTCTCCCGGATGTATTTGGTATAGAATTCATCCAACATGACCTGTCCGTAAAGCTGGACATGCTTTGCCAGATTGGCTTTGGCATCAAAACCAATAAATGAATTGTCAGGGCTTCCGACGTTCAACTCAGCTCCTCTGATAAAGATGACAGGGTTCAGGTAGCTGAACTCAAAATGATCCTTTCGTCCAAATACCACCCCTTCAAACAAGCCCAGTGTCAGCCATTTGCCTGCATTGAAACTGATATGGTGAATGGAGGCATATTTTTTGGGATAGAGCGAATCTCCACCCAAACCGTCCCTGGTATATTGTGGCGTAAGTTCCATGATCCGGCTCATGTAATTCAGCTTCCATACCCGCAGGTTCATGTTCAGAAAGAGATGGCTGTTGGAATGGTCGCTGATGAACAAGCTCCTGTAACCGTTTCCAAGAAACATCTTGTCAAATCCAAATTGAACATTGATGAATTTTGCTGCATTGAAAAACACCGTTCCCCGGGCATCAAAATAATCAAAGCCTGTCCCCTTGAAGATCCTGTAGCGTCCTGCACCGGGCACGGCCCTGAACCTGTTGACATCATTCCTCACAAAAGCCGGAGGTTTTTCCTGGTTCTCCGTCAGGTAGGCATGAAATCCAACCTTTCCTCCAATCAAAGAACGCACCACGGCTCCCCGGGTATTGAGGTAAAGCAGTTCATCGGTTGCATCATCCTTCATGGTTTGCAGCTGAAGAACCGGATTGACAGATAGGAAAAAATCCTTCTGGTTCACCCCGATCATGTTGGCGGGATCCTTGAAAAAACTGTTGAAGACCGGCTTCCTGCTTTTTATGCTAGAAACCCCATTGCTGGTCCATTCCAGGTTGTTCAGTCTTGACCTGTTGATGTTGTAGCGGTCTACCCTTGAAAGGGAAATTTTGCTGGAACCAGCCCTGTCCAATGCGCTTGCCCACCATTTCCTGTTGAAGGGTTTGATGAATGAAAAATTCAAGAGGCTGTCGCCTTGCAATTTTATCTCCAGGCGGTCGAGTAAAATATACTCCTTGGACCCTTGTTGAAAAAGGGTAGACTGTGCATTCACGCAGAAAGGCGCAATAAATATCAGCCCGACTAAAAAGGTTTTGATAATTTGCAGCATAGATTTACCAATACTATAGCTCATGTCAAATGTTCTCATTAAAAACGTTCAGATTGTAAACGAGGGCAAGATAACCGTGTCAGATATCTTGATTGGCAACCAAAGGATATTGAAAATTGAGCAGGGAATTGGCAATAAATATAACGCAAGGGAAATTAACGGTGAAAACAAATACTTATTGCCCGGCGTAATCGACGACCAGGTGCATTTCAGGGAGCCCGGACTGACCCACAAGGCCAACATCCATTCTGAATCCATGGCAGCCGTTGCGGGAGGCACGACCAGTTTCATGGAAATGCCCAATACCAAACCCCCTGCACTCACACAGGAGTTGCTGGAGGAAAAATATGCCATTGCAGCCAACAGTGCTGTTGCGAATTATTCTTTTTTCATGGGCACCTCCAATGACAATGCCGATGAGGTGTTGAAAACAAATGAAAAAAAAGAAAATGTATGTGGTGTGAAGATCTTCATGGGTTCTTCCACAGGCAACATGCTGGTAGACAACCATCTTTCCCTGGACAGGATTTTCAGGGAATCTGAACTGCTGATTGCAACACATTGCGAGGATGAGCGCATCATCAAATCCAATCTTGAAAAACTGCGCAGTACCAAGGCAGTGCTGGAAGCTGCTGATCATCCCATCATCCGTGATGCAGAAGCCTGCTTTGAATCTTCCCTGATAGCCGTTCAACTGGCCAAAAGAAACAATACACGATTGCACATTTTGCATATCTCTACAGCAAAGGAGCTGCAACTGTTCACCAACCTGATACCGCTGGAAGAAAAACGAATCACATCCGAAGTATGCGTGCATCACCTTCATTTTACCGCGGATGATTATGCTACCCTTGGCAACAAAATAAAATGCAACCCTGCCATCAAATCAAAAGAAAACAAGGCCGCCCTCTGGGAGGCATTGTTGGATGACCGCCTGGACATCATTGCAACAGACCATGCTCCACATGCCATCGATGAAAAATCAGGCGGCTATGACCACGCGCATGCAGGCTTGCCGCTGGTACAGCATAGCCTTCAATTGATGTTGCACCAGCACCAACAGGGCAGGATCAGCCTTGAAAAACTGGTTGAAAAAATGTCTCATGCACCGGCAAAATGTTTTCAGATCAGGGACCGTGGATTCATCCGTGAGGGCTATTTTGCTGACCTGGTCTTGGTGGACCTGAACCAACCATACACCGTCAGCAAGGAAAATCTCCTCTACAAATGTGGCTGGAGTCCGCTGGAGGGATTCACCTTCCCTGCAACGATTGCCATGACTTTTGTCAACGGCTATCCGGTTTATGAAAATGGAAGGGTTGATGCATCCTATACTGGAATGCGCCTCCAATTCAACAGGAACTAAACACCATGCTGGTAGACAACATCACACTGTATGACCTTTCCATCTTCCACAGGGAGGATGAGCAATCCCTGTTCAACAAAATTGACCATACCAGAACCAATGCAGGCAAGGCGGAACTAAAAAAAAAATTTACCAGGCCTTTTAGTGATATACAGGATATCCTTCAGGTGCAGGAGATTCTCTCTTTCATTGGGGCAAGGCTGGATGCCTGGCCAACAAGGATCACCAACGGCACGTTGCTTGTCATCGAAAAATTTCTTGATGACCATCCAGATGCAATGCCCGAGCATCCCAACGCTGTAAATACTTTTTTGTACAAATGGCTTCATCCCGCAGACCATGCCATGATCCGTTTCTCGATGCAACAGCTCTTTGAATGTATCAAAGGATTTGAAGCCGTTCATGCTTTTTTTTCAGCAGGCCCAAGACCAACAATGCTGGATGATGTATTGCAACAATCTGAAAAAATCCTCCGCGATCATAGGCTTAAAGGGCTGCAGTCCCTGCAAACATTCAATGCACTCAGCCCTGCAGAAGTTTTGTATTTCGGAAGGATTTTTCATGGAGAAATGGCTGCTGACCTTCAGACACTCATGGGTGTTTATGGACAACTTGATGCCTGGTACGCGATGGCCAAAGCCAACAAAGAACTGGGCTTGGAGCTTCCCCAATTCACTGAAGACGCAGAGCCCCTGATCAGCGCAAAAGGGCTCTGGCACCTGATGCTCAAAGAACCTGTAGCATACGATCTTGAAATGAATCCTCACGCCAATTTCATTTTTCTTACCGGTGCCAACATGGCCGGGAAAACCACGCTGATCAAGGCTGTTGGCCTGTCAACCTACCTTGCGCACCTGGGCATGGGTGTTGCCGCCAAAAGTATGAAGCTTTCCCTTTTTGAAGGCATACTCAGCAACATCACGGTAGAAGACAACCTCATCAAAGGCGAAAGTTATTTTTTCAATGAAGTGAGGCGGATCCGCGAAACCATCACCCGCATCAGTGACGGTAAAAAATGGCTGATCCTCATCGATGAACTTTTCAAGGGCACCAATATCCAGGATGCCATGAAATGTTCATTGGCCGTCATCAGGGGATTGATCAACATGCGCAACGGACTGTTTATTCTTTCCACCCATCTCTATGAGATTGGTGATGAACTGAAAGACCTGTCTTCCATCAGTTTCAAATACTTTGAAACCCATCTCACCGAGAATGAACTTCACTTCAGCTATCAACTCAAAGAAGGCATCAGCCAAGACAGGATGGGCTTCCTGATCCTTCAAAAAGAGGGTGTTGTTTCCCTGCTGGAAAACATTGGGAAGAACACCGGAACAGATGGTGAAAACAACAAAAAAATCAGCGGTTAAACCTTTTAATTGAGGATGATTTTCCCATTGGTGGCCCTGGCCACAGCCATAGCTTTACACCATGTTTGTAAAGACCTATGGAAGTGCCGTATATGGTGTTGAAGCAAAAACCATCACCATTGAAGTGAATTGGACTGCCCAGGGAAAAGAATACTGCATTGTTGGATTGGCTGACTCCGCCATCAAGGAGAGCATGCAAAGGATTGAAAGCGCCATCAAATCAAAACGGTTTGAAATGCCGCGCACGCGGATTGTCATCAACCTTGCCCCTGCAGACCTGAGGAAAAGCGGTACGGCCTTTGATCTTCCTATCGCCATCGGCATCCTGGCTGCCTCAGAGCAAATCACATTGGCAGAAAAGTTTGATCGCTATATCATGATGGGCGAACTCAGCCTGGACGGAGAGCTGCGCCCGATCAGAGGAGCCCTGCCCATTGCCATTCAGGCCAGGAAAGAAGGGTTCAATGGATTCATCCTGCCTGCCGCAAATGCCCAAGAGGCTGCGATGGTCAGTGGCATCAGCGTATACGGCATGAAGAACATCAGGGAGGTGGTTGCATTCATCCAATCGGAGGGCTCAAGCGCAGCGCCCGTATCCATCAACATACAGGAAGCATTCAGTGCCGCACAGCAGGCATTTGAAAATGATTTTGCTGAAGTAAAGGGCCAGGAAAACATCAAGAGGGCGTTGGAAATCGCGGCTTCGGGCGGGCACAATGTCATTCTCATCGGTCCGCCCGGGGCCGGGAAAACCATGCTGGCAAAGCGTTTGGCATCCATTCTTCCTCCCCTTTCCATGGAAGAAGCACTGGAAAGCACCAAGATCCATAGCGTGGCGGGTAAACTTCCCGAACATGCCACCCTTATCACCAAAAGGCCTTTCAGAAGCCCACACCATTCGATCAGCAATGCTGGCCTGGTTGGGGGCGGCGCCAACCCTCAACCCGGAGAGATTTCTCTTTCTCACAATGGGGTCTTGTTCCTGGATGAACTCCCGGAGTTCAAGAGAAATGTGCTGGAGGTGATGCGGCAACCGATGGAAGAAAGAAGGGTTACGATTTCAAGGGCAAGGCTGGCTGTTGACTTTCCCGCATCATTCATGCTGGTGGCATCCATGAACCCCTGCCCCTGCGGATTTTACAACCATCCTGAAAAAACCTGCAACTGCCCTCCTGGCGCTGTTACCAAGTACCTGAACCGCATATCAGGCCCCTTGCTCGACAGGATTGACCTGCATGTGGAAGTGACCCCTGTTGCTTTTTCTGCACTGGCATCAAAAGAAACCATTGAAAGTTCTGCCAGCATCAGGGACCGTGTAATCGCTGCCCGCACAATACAGGCAGAGCGGTACAAGGGCAAGACAGGGATCTATGCCAATGCGCAAATGGGATCAAAGGAAATGAAAGACGTTTGCCAGTTGAATGAAGCGGGGCAGCGCTTGCTCAAAAATGCAATGGAGAAACTAAGCCTTTCCGCAAGGGCCTATGACCGGATACTGAAAGTGGCAAGAACAATTGCAGACCTTGCAAGCAGTGATAACATCATGCCTGAACATATTGCGGAAGCCATACATTACAGAAGCCTCGACAGGGAGGGATGGGGAAGATGAGCCGTGCAGCTTGGCCTTATACTGTCGGGGTTTCTGTTTCCTGTGTTGGTGCTTTGGGGGCTTCAACAGAAGGGAAAAACCTGCTTTGAAAAATCAGGATGGCAAATACACCACCAGAAATAGATGCATCTGCAATATTGAAAACAGGCCTGAAAAACATGAAGGATTCTCCACCCCAAAGTGGAAACCATGATGGAAAATAAGCGTCTTCAATGATGGGCATGTACAACATGTCTACCACCTTGCCATGCAAAAATCCAGCATACCCGCCTTGAAAACCATTTTGCCAGATGCCATGGGCAAGGTTCTGCAGATAGGGATCACTGGCTTCAAATGCCATGCCATAAAACAGGCTGTCGATCAGGTTGCCGATGGCTCCTGCATAGATGAAGGTTACACAGATGATATACCCTACATGGTATTTTTTCTTGATGATGTCCAGAATATAATAGGTGCCAAACCCAACAGCCACCAACCTGAATACCGTGAGGGCTATCTTTCCCCAGTCACCGCCAAGCTTCCATCCATAGGCCATTCCTTCATTCTCAATAAAATGAAACCGCAACCAGGGAATGGATTGGAACAGGACATTTTCCTGGCCCATGTGGTAATTGGTCTTGATGTATATTTTCAATGCCTGGTCTAACAGCAGGATCAAAAAAGTAAGGAAAAGGGCGTGTTTGAACTTCAAAATGCGGGTTTTTGCAAATATAATGATAAGCGAACAATGGCAGATGACCCCAAAGGATCATTCGCCCAAATAAATCCTCGGAACGCGCTGTGAAATACCGGTCATCATCTCATAAGGGATGGTGTCTGCAGCCTTGGCAACATCAACAATCGAATGACCCTTCCCAAACACCAAGACCTCATCTTCAATGGTGATGCTGCTATCATCCGTTACATCAATCATTGTCATGTCCATGCAAACATGGCCAATGGTGCGGAAAGACTTCCCCCTGATCAAGACGCTTCCCTTACCATTGCCCAAACTTCGTGGGTATCCATCTGCATACCCAATCCTGATGGTGGCCACCCTGGTGTCATGGCTTACAATGGAATGTCTGCCATATCCCACAGATTCACCTTTTCTAACTTCCTTGATCTGTGCAATGGTGGTCTTGAGGGAAACTGATTCCTGCAGCGTCACCTCACTGTTGCCGGGATCGATTCCATAAAGCCCAATCCCTATCCTGACCATATCGTATTCAGCAGATGGATGCCTTCTGATGGCAGCGGTATTGGCAGCATGCTTGATAAAAGCATATCCAACATGTGCAGACAATAGATGGCAACAATGATCAAACCGTTGCAGCTGGATGCTGGTAAAATCATCATGGACCGGATTTTCAGATGCTACCAAATGTGTAAATACCGTCTTGATCTTGAATGCTGAAGAACTGCCCAACTGATCAATGAACTGAGCGATATCAGTGGGCTCTAAACCCAGCCTGTGCATGCCGGTATCGAGCTTGATGTGAACAGGAAAATAGCTGATGCCTTCCTGCTGTAAATAAGCATTCAAATGTTGGGCAAATCCAATAGAATAGATTTCGGGTTCAAGATTGTATTCAACCAGTGATGAGAAAGATGCTGGCGCTGTATTCATGACCATGATGGGCATCCGGATGCCTGCCTTTCTCAACTCAACGCCTTCATCAACATAGGCCACTGCAATATAGTTGACATGGTGAAACTGCAGCAGGCTGGCCATTTCAAAGCTGCCTGCTCCATAAGAAAAAGCCTTGACCATGGCCATGATTCTTGTGGCCGGTTTCAAACCTGCTTTGAACTGGTTCAGGTTTTGTACAACACTGGAGAGATCAATTTCAAGCCTGGTTTGATGGTTCTTGCTTTCCAGAAAATGACTCACCTTTTCAAAATGAAAGGACCTTGCCCCTTTGATCAAGACCACCTGATCCCTGAAGATTATCCCATTCAGCTGCTGCAACAAAGCTTCCGTATCCTTGAAATAAAAAACCTTCATGGACGGATGAACAAAGCAACTGGCAAAAGCATGGAATTGTTCTCCCACTGCATAGAGTGTGGTGATATTTTTTAACCGGAGGTAGGAGGCAACTTTTTCATAGGCCAGCAGGGTATCGCCTGCGATGCCTGATACATCTGAAAGGATGGCCACCCGCTCACGAGAGGGATGTTGCAGTCCTACAAAATCCAGGGCGCTCATCAGGCCACTGAGGTCAGCATTATAACTGTCATTGATGATGGTTGATCCATGCTGTCCCTGTTTCATTTCCAGCCGCATGGAAAGCGGTGGAAGATCATGCATCCGTGGAATGACCTGGTCTTGCAACCCCAGGTGCAGACAAATCGCAAAACAATGCAACGCATTTTCAATGGCAGCAGGATCGATATACGGAATAGAAAAACCGTGGTTGATTCCTTTGTAATCAGCAGAGACAATGGTTCTTCCTGCTATTGCATGATAGGAAACCAAAACATCTGCACCAGGATGGGTTCCCCAGGAAAATGCAGCTCGCAGTCCGCCCTCCAAGCGCATTTGCTGAACGGCCTCATCCACCCATGGATGGTCCTTGCAATAAACCAGCAAATGGCAACCGCGAAACAGTTGCAGCTTTTCTGATAATTTATCCTTGATGGAAGCAAACCCTTCGCCATGGGCCTCCCCAAGATTGGTCAATATACCAAGATCCGGACGGATCATTTGTTGAAGCCTGTCCATTTCTCCTGATTGGGAAATACCTGCTTCAAAAATACCCAGCCCATGGGTCTCCTGCATCTGCCAAATGCTGAGCGGAACACCCAACTGAGAATTGAAACTGCGTGGAGACCTGACAATGTTTTTTTCCTGTTGCAACAAATGATTGAGCCATTCTTTTACAATGGTCTTGCCATTGCTGCCTGTAATACCAATCACAGGAAATTCAAATTGCTTTCGGTGAGCAATGGCCAGCTTTTGCAGGGATGCCACAACGTTATCCGTCAATAAAAACCTGGCCTCAGGAAAGGATGCCAGATCAGGAACAGTGGAAACCACAAAATTCCTTACCCCTTCTCGGTAGAGCTCATCGATGTATTGATGCCCATCGCCCTGCTCCGTCTTGATGGCAAAAAACAAGGTTGTTGGAGGAAATACAATTTTGCGGCTGTCGATCAGCAAATGTTCTACAAACGTCTCTGATGGATGCCCCAGTAGTGTAGTGCCCATCAAGCTGCTGATATGTGCGACAGGATGGACTTTCATGGTGGTTATTTTCCCTGTATGGCCTTTTTTCTGTTTACCCTTATGGAATACAAAACAGCACCTGCCAGGCATGCGATGATTACGCCCAAAGAAACAAGGATGTTGATGTGGATGCCAAAAAACTCAATCAGCATTTTTACGCCAATAAAGATCAAGACAACCGCAATCCCTTGTTGCAAATAGTCAAATTTGTCTACTGCACCCTTCAACAAAAAGAAAAGTGACCTCAAGCCAAGCAGTGCAAAAATATTGGAAGAATAGATCACCAAAATATCGTCCGAAGTAAAATGTGCTTTTGCATTTTCCCTGACCAATGAAACCACCGTAGGGATCGAATCAAGCGCAAAAGCAATGTCCACTGCCGCCAACATCAGTACCACAACAGCCAGTGAAGTAAAATAGAATTTCCCATGATGATTCACAAAATACCTGCCCTTGGGCTCAATTTCTGTCACCCTAAAAAACTTGTTGATCACTTTGTATATTTTGGTCTCCCCTGGGTCAAATTCAGCCTCATCTTTTTTGATGAACAAATGATACCCAGTATACAAAAGGAAGAAACCAAAAACATATAGAATCCAATGAAAACGGTCGATCAATTCAATGCCCACCGCAATGAAAATGATGCGGAAAACAATCGCTAAAAGTATACCAATCAGCAATGCTCGGCCTGCATCTGTTTCCTTGACCCTGAAATACGTGAAGATCAGGATGAAAACAAAAATATTGTCAATACTCAAAGACCATTCCATGAGGTAAGCCGTGAAAAATTTGGTGGCCACCATGGGTGTTTTTTCAAACCATAAAAAAATACAGAACGCTACAGAAAGCCCAACCCAGAAAATGGTTTGCCACATGGCCTTTTTCATGCTGATAGAGGCATTTTTTTTGCTCATCAGTCCAAGGTCAAGCGCCAGTGCGCCCAAGAGCACAATGCCAAAAGTCAGGTAAGTAATCTGGTCAACGGTCATGTTGAAAATCAATTGTTAGGGAACAAAGATAATCATTCCCGCATGCCAAAGGATTATCCCCGCTTGGCATATTTTCTTTTCCGCAAAAAGCCATACACAAAATACAATGCCAGTGGAAAGGCAAGCGGCAGAAGGATGTTGAGCATTTGCCAGAACAACTTGTCGTTTTCCAGTTGTTCCTTGTCCAACAAGCGCAACCTGAACGTCTTTGACCGGGCCTCCATGATGGAAGCACCTCCTGTGAGGTAAAAAAGGCAGTTGCTGATGAAATCACGGTTGGCAAACTGTTGCCGGGTGTAGCTGTTCATGCCCATGGCCATGGGGCCATCCTGCTGGCTGACAGCATTGGTCAAAATATCTGCATCTGAAATGACAATCATGCTGTTGTCTGAAGGGGCAGCAGAAAGAAATGGCCTTTTGTATTCAACCGCCAATTGCTGCAGATCAGCTGATGAAATCCTGTTGGCCAGTGCAGAGCGGAATTTGCCTTCGAGCAGCACCGCCACGGCCTTGTTTTTTTTGTTGAACTGTGTAAGGTCTTCTTCCGTCTTGATGCTTCTCCACTCTACCAGGGCCGGCGTTTGCAGGGTTCGGGAATAGGAAGATGAACCCAGGATCACCTGCTTGCGAATGCCGGGTGCTGCAACGGTATCAATGGTTTGCGGAAAGGAGGAAAGCACAAAATCAAGGTTCTTTGAAATGGGATGGTCCCCGGTATTTCTCAAGAGCGGTGCATAGGGCCAGGGCAAGAGTTCAATTTGTGGTTTGTCACCAATGCTGCCAATCACCGATGGAACCTTATCGCATTCCAGGTCTTGGAGCAAATCCCGGTTGATCCGCACGCCGTATTTGAACAGCTGTTCGTCCAGCTCCAACCCCATATCAAAGGCTACAAAAGACCCGCTGCTGCGCTGGAGGCTGTCCATGCTGGCATAGAGATTGTCTACCGCCCAAAGCAGTTTGCCGCCGTGCATGATGTACTGATCAATTTTCAATTTCTGTGCCGCATTGAATGGCCTGGTTGGTTTTGCAATCACCAGGGCCGCAAATTCATCAGGAATATAGGCAACGCTGTCAATGGGCAAAATCCTGAATCGATGGTCCTTCCTCAAGACTTTTTCAACCAGGTCGTAAACACCAAGGTCAAGGGGTTGGCCATTGCCAGTCAGGTATCCCACCAATGGAATGGTGTCACGCGTCAGCAACATCATGGCCTTGGCCAGCTTGTATTCCATCAGGGCTTCGGCATTGTTCAGGGATTCCAATCCGTTGAGGTTGCTTTGGCCTTCCAGAAAATCAATGCCAATGGCGCCGTTGCTGCCCGTCAATACGGCCCCAGGAAAAACCAGGGTTTCCTCGCGCTGCTCACCTTGTTTCTCTTGTGCTTTCACATTGGTAGGGTTGATGCCCATCCGTTGGAGGGAGTCAAACAAGATGGCTCGCGCGGTATCTCCCAGGCCTTCGCCAGGCCTTTCAAAAACAACCTGAAATTTTCCGTTGCTGATGGACCTGAACGATGAACCCATTTCTTCCGCAGCATTGGCCAGCCTTTTGAAACCAGCAGGAATGTCTCCCTCCAGGTAAACTGTCAATGCAAGCGGTTCCGCCAAACTGGCCACCATGGCCTTGGTTGAAGGGGCAAGCGTAAACCGCTTCTCTGCAGTCAGGTCGATCCCTGTATGAAAAAAATAGGACAAGAAGTTCACTGCTGCGATGACCAACAAGGGCAAGAACCAGCTGCGGATATTTTTTATTTTTCTGCGCATCACTTCTTTAATTTGATGTTGGTGATGGTCAGGTAGATGAACAGGGATATCACAGACAGAAAATAAACCAGGTCTCGGCTGTCGATGAAACCCCT
>Ga0209443_1000706_pt1 | contig 22404 bp, 14 predicted proteins | sample LauGreBMM110DCMD_2_FD_187571 | JGI IMG/M metagenome (GOLD analysis project Ga0209443, IMG submission 187571) | Freshwater lake microbial communities from Lake Michigan, USA - Su13.BD.MM110.DCMD (SPAdes) (version 2) | ecosystem: Environmental > Aquatic > Freshwater > Lake | place: Lake Michigan... | reverse complement strand
TAGGACTTGGCAGTTGTCGCACGATGAATGGTTGGATCTGGTTGTATTTGACGCAATGTTTGAGCTAAATGGTCTCCTGTAGTTGTTAAATAACGATCAGGTGTGTTTACGAAATAACGATCCGGTAAATTTTTATTCACATTCGCCTGAATTCCTAAATTAGTTACTGAACTTTGTGCGGGACCCTGGTGACCTGCCAATTCAAACGATTCCTTAGGGTTTGTCAATACTCTTAATTCGTTTACTGTTTTATCTGTCCATAATGATCGCGATTCCATACCCGAATTAAACCCACCACTTCCTTGGGTTGAATATCCTTTGTTTAATCCAGGACCTACATGTTCTTCTTGAAAAGGCTTTACATTTTTCATAGATATACTAGGATTGACGCGTGATTGATAAAAATCGCTTTGATTGGGTGCGCCATTTGCCCATTGAACATGTTCATCCGGTTTAAACAATGGAGCAATTTCTGTTTTTGCCATTTTAAATGTTCCACTACCATTCATATTATCTAAAACTTGATCTGAATTTAAAGAATTAATAGATCCGCCTATATTTTTAGTTTTACCAAAAAATGGAAGTACATTAGAAGTATGTTGTAAATTTCCTACATTGCGACCAGCAAGATCTGTAAAAAATTCGGACGATTTAGTAGATGGTTTAAAAAATTTATCTGTTGTTTGATTTGGTGTTGTATATCGGTTAACTGATTTAAACCCTTCTTTTTTTTGATTTGACACAACATATAAACCACCAAGTGCAATTAATGGTATTGCTAATTCCATAACTATACAAAACATTAAAGTTGTTTATAACTTTACGTTAAAATATTGATATATTCCATAAAATAATCTTTAGATACTTGACGCAAATTTCCTAAAGTCGTATAATAACAATAATATTCATATGCATTTTGATACTCCTTTTGGTTTTTAAACAACTCAAATATCATTTCAATATCACTTATTTTGTCCCACAAAGTACATTTAATGTTTAAAATCTTATGACCATCTATAGTAATAAATGGATACTCAAGTTTAATAAAATCTATTAATAGAGTGGATGTAATAGAGGGTTTATCCTGTTTATTAAAAAGATCAACAATTTCTTGAATTTCATAATAAATGTCATCATCATGTACAATATAGTGTTCCCAAAAATGTTTTAATTTTAATAAAGGTACAGGAATGTTGGGGATTAATCCAATACACGTTCCATTTTCTAATATTTTTAATTGGTTTAATATTTGTTCAAAATGTTGTTTTGTAACAACAAATGGTAAATGATGTTTATGTAAAAACATTTTCCATAAAAAATATACATCTTTATAAGTTGTATTTGATCCTTCTTGCTTATTCATGTATAGATTTATAAACGATTGTATTAATGATTCTGGTGTATGCTGTGGCAACACCATAACTTGAGAATAAAATTCTGGTGAGGCTTGTTTTAAATATAAATCAGCACTTCCATATTTAGTGGATAACCCAACGGCTGCATGAACAATATCAAATACGGATAAAATATCAAAACTCCCACATATACCTGGTATAATTCTACAATGTTCGTATTTATGATCATAATATTTATGTTTAAACACATCTAAAATAGATTTATTCATGGCAATGTATATTTTTCTACTTAATTGTAAAATATAAGATTTAAAAGAAGAATCAATATAATATATTAATGAATCTTTTTTATTCAATAACGTATCTCCAATAATTGTTATAAAATAAATAGATGTTTCTTTATTAAATGGCATAGAATGAATAATTTTTTTAATGATATACGTATCTGAATTTGCATTAATAAAAGGTCGTTCGCGTATTCGTTTTAAAATAACAGGTATCATTTTGTATTTTATATGGGTTAATGAAGATGGAATACTTGTTCCTATCAAATATACTAAATCATCTTCATTAATAATATCAAAATCGTTTATTTTTTTTTCAATGTATTGTTCAGTAGATGATATGTAATACAATGATTTTGTAGTAATAAAGGATTCAATAAAATCTTCTTTTTGTTGATGAAGTTGTTTTTTTCGTTCACATTTTTGAACATATTCATGTTCAATTGTTTCCATCAATAAAGGTAAATGTTTTAAATAATCATTTAACTTTTGTGTCATGTATTCATTATGTTCGTATTTTTTACGCAACTCATCTAGCTCCATTTAAATAGATAATTAATATCTATTTAAATGTTAATTATATATACACCACGCAATTATACAAAAAAAAATATTATAATATTATATGCCGCTTAATACAATTGGTGACGTAAATGCTATTATTGCATTATTATCTGTAAATGAACTTAGAAATCCTCAAAATGTACAAGTTATTATTGGATTTATATCAGATGGCGAGCATTCAGCTGAATTATTGCCACATTTTTTGGTTGAAAAGAATATTAAAATTTATGGAGGAATAGATTTATATATAGATAATTTTTTACTTACATTTGATCCAAATAGTCTTGACGATAACGGAAAACAAGGAGCGCGCGCCATTTTACAAAAAATGTTAACCTACAATCATGCGACTGACGCAACCAGACAGGTAAGTGCTGCCAACATAGAAAGAATCAATCAACAATTACGCCAATTGTCTGGTGGTAAAAAGTCTAAAAAAAATATGCGTAAACGTAAATCCAAAAAAACAAAAATGTTTAAGAAATTCGTTTATTAGGGATGCTTGCACAAACACAATACAATGAGTTTTCCGTCATAATAATATAGTCCGTCTCTACTTTAAAGATCTTGGCAATAGGACTGGTGTATTCATCCTCGTTTTTAACAAGCATTTTTTCACCCGACTCTCTTACACCAATCATGACTTCTTTCGCAAGTGACTTTTTCCAATAATCCAGCATAATTGGCTTATCATGTTCAAGTGAAAGTTTCACTAAATGTTTCATTACTAAATCACATGGTTGTCTATCACTCATATTCACTATATATAAATTACTTTAAATATTTTAACTTAATAAAATAAAAACTTTAGATTTTCTAGATAAAGTATTTTTTTTATTATGATTACAATTATTATTTACAATATTTGGATATTCCTTAATTAAAATGGATGACAAAAATGTATAAATATCGCGAATTATATTTTCTGTACTTTTTCCTACAATTAAAACACTCCCCGTTCTAAATATCATGAAAGAAACTTCAATGGGTTGAATTGTAGTTACTACTTGTGTTGTATCATAATATATTTTACATTGAATTCCAGGATACGAACATGGATCGTATACTGCAGAAATTTTGTATTGTTGTTTTAAAATACTATATAATTTATACCGATCAATGTAATAATTACAATTAAAATTTGAATTAATGAGTACAGTTTCTTCACAACATTTATTGTAAACAATATCAGGATATCTTTTTTTAAGAATAGATAACAACACTTCAATAATATAAGGTATATGATTTACATTTTGAATTCCAGGAATTTCTATTTTTCCAGTATTAAATATTTTGACATGAAATTCTTTAAACGTCGGCGTAGAATCAGGAATACAAATTCGCATGACAAGGGCAAAACAATTATAAAAAGCACCCTTTGATTTAACTCGAAATGACATGACATCCTTTTGAGAGATACCAATCGTTACAATTCTAACATCTTTATATTTAATACGACCTGCTTTATTTTCAATATGTTGAACAATTTTGTTATGACTATAATCATATGTATTTTGTAACGCTTGAATACGATCTAATTCTTCTTGTGTTTGTGAAATAAATTTCATTTGTTTTTTAATTACTCCTTCTTCATACGAAGAATATGGAATAATGGGAATTTCCCAAAACGAATCTAATAAATGAACAGGTTGGTTCAAGAAAGAGATGACAGTATTGGTAGATATATACAAATCAGTAGGTGGAGGAGCATCCCCTTTTATTTCTGAAACCACGTCAGTAGACGAATTTCCGGACAGAAAAAGTTCCCATTCTTCGTCCAAATCCATTTATATATTTTTTATTTGTGGTCTTTAAATCAATTTTATATACTATATAGTTATTTTTTTAGTTTTATTTTCAGACGAAATTAATGATTCACCGCCTTCTAGCACACTATCGTCTTCTTGTGGTACAGGAGGTAAAACTTGGGTTGGTAGCTTAATAAGTTTCTTTTCAAACGGCGTAAATTGAACCACAATTTTTTTCGCATTGGATACCATTTTGTTTTCAATAATGCTGTATTGAATTGAATTGATTCCATTTATTTTCCATGTAAGTGTATCCGATAACGTTTCTTCTATTTTGTGCATTTCTGTCAATAAAGGATCTCTTTTTACAAAAATATCATTGGTTGTTTCTAGTTCATACCCATTCGCATCTTCCTTTGGACGATAAATGGTAGCGTCTAATTTAGACGACATGATTCTATACCGAAGCGCATCATCTTCACCACCCCATCCATAAAATGTATTAGGAAATCCGTTTATTTCTTTGAATGCGCGTTTTGAAAATCGTATTGCTCTACCCAAAAAAGTGTTTACTTTTGTATCGGACAATTTGTATTTATCTTCTTTGATAAGCATACCCAAATGAACAATGTCTTTATTATCATCCCCGTAATATTTATCTTGAATGTTAGGTTCATTGATAATGTCTACATCATGAAATACAAAGGATGTAATTTCTGGAAGATTACGAACAATGTAATCATAACCAATATTCAAAAGAGCCCCGCGATTAAATTTTTCACCAGGCGTTTGCTCAACGATCAACACATTTCTATCTTTGTAATGTAATAAAAATTGGGTTAATTGTTCAGCACGATTTTGTTCACCAGTATCGCGATAAGGAACAATAATTACTGAAGTGTCCGTTGAAACAGGTGTATCTTGTACATATGTTTTAAACATTAATTTTGGTTTAGGTGTTAATTTTCGCACATCTTCGTAATTATTTTCTAATGGATTGAGTGTAGTTGAAATTGAATTACACATGTCAGCAACATAATCATATACAAAATCACATGTAAATGTTTTATTGTAAAAATCCATTGCATTTTCTTGAATTTTTTTACAAATGTCATCATTGGCTAAACACCATTCAATAGCACCAGGTAAATCACTTAAATCATGATTGATTTTAATACAATGACACGTTTCAATCCCTTCTGCTCCATAAGATTTTGATATAAGCATAGATTCAAACCACAATTTGTAATCAGATTCTACATTCAATATACAATAACCAAGACCAAATAAAGGTCCTAACCGATATGCGGCAGAATTGCCTTCTACATTGATAATAAATTTATATTGTAGTTGATCTTTCATGGGCAATTTAAATTTTTCAGCGGCAGCACTTTCCTTTTGATACGATTTATAATCTACATTTAATTTACCATCAACTTGACTTGCTTTTACACGTTGGGTATATCGTGTAATATGGGCATCCAAATGAAGAATAGTTCCGGTCAATGAATCTAATTTCATACGAGGATTGGTATCTATGGTGTTGCCGCATCCAGTTGCTTGTCCTCTCCATACAAATTCAGCTTTTCGTTTTTCCCATTCTGGTAAGTTATTTCGTAAAGTATGATCATTTTTGTATTCAGTAGCTAATGTATGTTGAAAATAATTTCGTTTCGCATTGGCAAAAAATGTGTTGCTGGCAATTGCGTTCCAATCATCACCAGTAGGGAAAGGTATATCCGCGTGATTAACGCTGGTTGTTTGTGAAACAATAGGTATAAATGGTTTATTCAAAAACGCATCTGGCATTTTTACATCTCCATAAATAGAAAAGTATGTTTCTTTCCAATCTTTTCGTAAATAGGGAAAATCTTTTCGATTGATGAAAAAGAAACAATCGTTTATTTTGCGATGATTGCACGTTTCTACTAACATATCATACATTTCTGGAAGATACTGCTCTGTAGGAGAAGCTTTATGTTTAGCATCTTCTTTTTCAATACGAAGTAAACAATTGGTGGCATTCCATGTAGATGGATCAGTAGAGATTTGTTCAAAACGTTTTTTATTTTCTTTTTGTATTTCTTTAAATAACGTATCAAGTTGTTCGGTTGAAAATTTTTCATGAAAATCATTTTTATAGTTAACATTGTAAAATGGATTAAAATTAAACACCTTGTTGTTTTTGATACGAACAAAAATACCTGTTTTCATTTTGTTCCAAAAATAATCCATTGTTCTTTCAATACTAGTACCATCCGTCTTGTAAATATCCAATTTAAATTTATCCTTGTTAAACATAGACGTGTATTTTCGTTGTGGTAAAATAGTACGTGATATATAGCGAATCAACTCATAGTTTGGTTGATCTAAGTAAGGAAATAAAGTGGGATCCATCTCTTTGTGTTGAAAAGATAATTGTAATCCAATATCTGCTCTAGAAACATATAACATATTTTTCATAAATGAGTCAATTGAATTTGTCAATCGTTCAAACAATGAAGGCAATAAAGATTCAAGGGAAGAAGTATTCATGCTTTCCATATGATTCAATGAATCCGCAGTAATCAATCGCATTTGAACATTCATAACGGCTAATTCTTGTAATAAAAGTTTAAAACAATAAGGAACATTGAGAGTACTGAATGTTTTATTGTATTTTGGAATCGTCGTTAATTTATCGCCTTCAAACGTTACTCCATCTATACTAGGACTTATGTTAAGATTGGTATATTCATTATGAATTGCCATAAGCCCTGAAGAATTATCTACACAAATTTTATAAGGTTTTCTTGAATTATTTACTACCATGGTTCCATCACCGCGTACCATCATGGATTCCTGTACAAACGCTGACATACCATTGGCTACAAGACCATCACGTTCCATTTCACCAATTCTTAACCCACCTTCTTTGTCACGTCCTTGTAAAGGTTGTCGTGTTAATGCCGCGTTAGGACCACGAGGCCGATAATTAATTTTATCACCTACCATGTGTTTTAAACGCATGTAATACGTAGGACCAAAAAATATTTTACTTTCAATTTGATCTCCTGTTAATCCATTATGTAATAGTTCTGTTCCTGAACTATGGTATCCTAATTTTTTTAATTCTAATTGATAATTAGAAGTGCCTTCTGTATTGAATGCCGTACAATCACCCAATCCTCCATTATGTAAATGAACCTTTCCCATTAAAGATTCTAGTAATTGACCAATGGTCATACGGGAAGGAAGGGCGTGCGGATTAATAATTAAATCTGGGCGCAGACCTTCCGTTGTAAATGGCATATCTACTTCATTAATGATAAGACCACATGTTCCCTTTTGTCCTGCTCGAGATGCAAATTTATCACCAATTTCAGGAATTCGTTCTGTACATATTCTAACTTTGGCAATACGTTTTCCTTCTTTATTTTCACTAATAAACGTTTTATCAATGCGACCAGCTTGATCGCGTTTAGGATAAATATTTTTTATTTTTCCAGATTGAACCATTTGCATTAAAATTGTGTCTTCATTAACAATGGTATTTTCTTTGACCAATCCATACTCATCTGTATTGCTACCCTTTTGAAAGACTAACATTTTATCAGATTCTTCATGATACGTTTCACTTTCTTCGTACGTTTTAAAATAGCTTGTGTTAAACATTCCGCGATCTAATGCGCCTCGGTTAATTAAAATAGCATCTTCCGTATTGTACCCAGTGTAGCACATGATGGCTACCATAGCATTACTTCCATAAGGCAATGATTTAAATCCTTCAAAAAAACTTGATTGAATCAATGGTGTTTGGCCATAATTTAAAACAACTCCCATTTTGTCCATTCTGTTTTGATGATTGGTATGGTACATGGACACTGCTTGTCTAGATTGACTGCACGAGAAGCAATCACGCGGCAAAGGATTATGTTCTGGAAAAATAATTTGATTTCCCATAAATCCTAACAAACTAGATCCATGTAATTCAACATGCGTATAACGCATATTTTCTTTTTTTGTAAAATCTATGGTTGAATCAAATGTCACTAAACTTGTATTTAATTCATCAGCATCTAAATATTCAATTTTACAAGGTGATTTTTCTGTACCTGTTATTAATTCTGTCCAGGACAAATGAGAATCTTTATCTTTATTATATGATACGACATGATCTTCAATATAAAATAAAGGTCGTTGTAATCTGCCAGCATCCGTATAAATACAAACTACATTTTCTTGAATGTTCCAACTAAGACTTGTAGATGGGGGTATAAATCCATGACGGCGTCTCATGCGAAGCAAATCTACAATTTCTTTTGGTTGATATACACATCCATACCACATTCCATTGATAATTAATTTTGCCATACGACTTAATTCAAGTGATGTAGAATTTTCAAACATTGTAACTGAAACATTCACCCTTTTTAATTCGTCTAAAATAATTTTCATAGGAAATCCATCGGTAATTTGTGTACATATTGCCAAATGTTTGTGTAACCCAATTTCACTACCATCCGGAGAATCTACAGGATCAAAAACACCCCATTGAGTTGCATGTAATAAATGCGGAGCAACAATTTTAGCACTAGAATCCATTTGTAATACACATTTTCGTAAATGAGAAATCATTGAATTATAACTTAATCGGTTTAATTGCTGTGAAACACCCACTTTTTTAGTATAACTAGCGGCACCCCAATCTCCTTTGAACGCTTTATAAATACCATATTCAGCAACTCTTTCTTCAAAAAAAGTTTCATAATTCAAAAACAATTGACAAAATCCCTCTGTAGTTTCGTAAAATTTTTTATTGGTATTATATAATTTATCAATTGATTTGTTTACATGTTTTAATTGTTTAATGTAATAATCGCGAAATAAATGTGACAATAAATCTCCACTAGAATTCATTCGTTTGAATCGAAATGAATCGCGATCTGTTTTAGGTTCAATCGTTGTCCCTACAAGCAATAATTTTTTGACCATATGGCCTATAAAATAAGCCTTGTCGATGAAATTAGTTTCTCCAATATGAGGAAAGGTAAGTTCAGATAAAATATACAATACGTGGGATATGGTTTGATACTTTGCAAACGTAGAAATGTATTCAAGTGCCATGATTTGTGTATATATGTTGCCAGCATCGTAAATACTTTCACGAAAGTGAGGCATCAAATGTTCTTCCGTGTGTAATAAACACGTTTGAATAATTTGTTTATCCGATATAACACCTAATGCTCGCATGACAATAAATAAGGGTATCGGCATACGAACATTGGGTAATTCAACTACAATTTCATGTAACGAAAATCCATCCTTATTCAATTGATCATGTTCATCTGTTTTAGTTCTAAGTTGAACGGCGGTTACTCTAGCCAATTTAGATTCATCTTCGGATTCTGATTTTAGTTCTGCCCGATAATAATAATTATCATTGTAATTTTTAATAACACAGATAGAATTGACAGCTCGTTCTTCTTGACAAATGAGTGTTTTTTCACTTCCATCAATAACAAAATATCCTCCAGGGTCACGCGAACATTCTCCCATATTAAACATGACTTCTGACGGCATGTTGTTTAAATAACATAAATTGGATTGTACCATGATAGGGAAGTTTCCTATAAATACATGATCTTTTGTTTCATATTCAAGAGAAGGATCTTCTATGCCATTGATTGTAAATGTAAATGTTATTTTAGCATGTAAACTAAAAGCATAGGTTAAATTACGAAGTCTTGCATCATTAGGATACAAGACTTTTCGTTCTTCTTGTTCAACAAAAAAAGGTTGCCCCTTTAAAAAAAGATTTCCTTTTTTACCGCCCACATACATTTTACATATTTGTTTAAAATCAGCACCACTTTTATTTTTTAAAATTTCTCGCGGATTTTGTCTATGAATAATATTAGGTATGTTATCAATGAATTGATTATAAGAAGATATGTGATGATTTACTAAACTATGAGGTTCCTGTAAAAATTTGTGTATACATTCCATAATACTTGTATATACAAATTTTTAACTATATTTTATACAAATGTTAACTATTTTAAAATTATTTATTGAATGAACTATAGCTATATGCTCCGCCGGTTTGACTATAAGCTATATTTTTATCAAAATCCATAATAGAAACTGCATTTTTTTGTAAATAAGCACGATAGTCCGAATTCGTTTTAATATGTTCACGTATTCTTATTTGATCATTCAAAACCGCTGTTGGTTGCCAATTTGAATAATTTCGTCCATCCGACATAAGAGCAGGGCTATTAAAATGAATATTATTCATACTATCTTTTTATATTTTATTTTTAAGATATTCAAGCATTTCTTTTTTTGTTTTGAATTTAGGACCATTCAATTCAGATATTTTTTCCTTGAGTTCTTTTATTGTCATAGATTCATAGGATGTATCTACTACAATTTGTTTTACACTAGAAACATTTACATCGTCGTCGGATACAGTTATTTTAATAGGTTCAACAATACCTTCCGTTCTCACACTTTCATCAGGTAATTCAATTGTTTTTATCTCGGGAAACTCAGGTTCATGTAACTCAATATGTTTTATTTCATTTACTAATTCATGAACTGGTATTTCTTCAAATTCACATGACTCGTTGGATTCATCCTGAGATTCATCATGTGAATCCTGAGATTCATCTTCATTGGATTCATCTTCGCGAGATTCATGAGGCTCATCACAAAATTTTGAATTTGACATAGTAATCCCCGCCATGGTAGATATAGTTTCGTATAATAAATTAATTTTTGCTTCCATTGCGAAAAACTTTTGTTTTACATACATAAACATTGCTCCCAATATTAAAATACATATGGCTAAACACATAAATGACATATTATATATTATAATATATAAACTTTATTTATCCGCATAATTTTGCATTTTGAATAATAGAAGAAGGAAAATTCAATTGTTCTAATACTTTTATTCCGCCTTTATCATAAGATATACCATTTACAAATAAATATAAATATTTACCATTTTCTACTTTCATATGTTTCATAGAGATTGATTTGGATAATGCTTCACATACATCAACAAAATGCGTTGTTAACAAAAAGGTAAAATTAGATTGATTGGATAAAAATGTTAATAATGCAATCGCACTAGAACTTGCTTCTTTTGGATTTGTTCCTGAAAATAATTCGTCAAAAATACAAAAAATTCGTTTTCCTTTATTTACTTCATCAATAATTTCTTTACATCGTCTTGCTTCTGCTTGAAATAAACTATCGCGCCCCGATGTATCAGGAATATTAATATACGAAAAAAATTGTTCATACGGAGATATTATTGCTTTTTTGTAAAATCCGTGTCCAATTTGTTGAGATAAAAGTAAATTAATCATGGTGCCTTTTATCAATGTTGTTTTACCTGAAGCATTAGGACCCGTAATAATTGTATTTTTCAACGAATATGTATTTTTCACGGGATGTTTTGTTGGATAATAAGATTGGTATAACGTGGTTTTTTCACCAAATGTACACGAGCGTATCCTTTTAGTAAGATTAGATATATTTTGAATAAATCCGTGAAATTTCATTGAATAATGAATTGCTGATTTAAAACGTTCATTGCTGTACACTTCATAAAATAAAGCGCGCATTGTACCACAATGTTTCATAGAAAATGAAATAGAAGAAGAACGTTTTATAAAATCTTCCAACACAGATTTAGGTTCATGAATACTATTCATAAATGGAGCATATGTAGACAAAGGTTGTAATGACGTTTGAACCGATGTCATTAACTCAATTGTATTTTTTATAAAATCATTTATTTTTAGTAAAGCTTTGTGTATATAATGAATATTATTATAAAATTTAATGAAATTGTATACATTTGCATACAACTGAATAGCAAAAAACATTGCTCCAGATATTAATCCCATACGCTGTTTGGCATCTGCCGAGCTAAAATTCATAAATAATCCAAACAAAGAATGCTTTTTAAGTATAGATTTTAAAATAGTCATGTACGATTCCCATGTAATGTTTTCATTTTTTGATTTGATATAAATAAATGGTGCCAATATAATAAACACGGGTGAAATTAAAAAAAGCACAGGTGATGTTAAAAAATACAAACTAATAATGTATAAAATAGTAGGAGACGTGTTGAAATGTTTGAACCACGAAGATTCAATATAATGAAACGTTATTTCAAATTCTTTATTGTTATGAATATCATTCCAATATTTCATAAAATCTTTTGTTTTAACAGATTGAAATGATTGTTGATATAAAGAAATGGTATCCTTTAAAAAAAGTGTATTGGTTGTATAATATTTCATAGTTTCCTTTGCAATGTCTTTAGATTCCGGTGTTTTTGGACAAAATACAATATCACAAACGGGTTTATTTTCAGATTGTACAAGTTCTAAATCATTGATAACATGTTGATTTAAAACTTCATGATCAACATGTTGAATGGGTAATTTAAATTCCATTTGTATAATAAAATTATATAAATAAAACCTTTTTACAACACAAAATTGAACTAATACATTAAATATAATGTAATTATGAATTTTAGCATTATTCCAGATGATGTAGTAAAACACATTCAATCATTTGTATTCATTGTATCATGGCAGGGATGTATTCCACTGGATGAATATAAAAGAGCATGTACATTAGATAGACTTTCAACTTTAAATGGTTAAAGATGCCTTTACATCATTGCCTTGTAAGAAATTCAATTGTACTTTGTATTGGTTCAAAAAGTTACTAAACATGTTTCCTCCTGGTCCACTTTTGTATACATTCCATGCCTGTTGAGGACTTATAGAATCGCTCCAGTAATTGAACCTTGCTGTATATCCAGAAAATCCTCCTTGAGGAGTTAAATACAAGGATGCCGTTGGATCTGTTTTGGGTATACTTGGCAATACACATGTTTTTACCAATTTTCCATTTACATATCCATCTAAAGATTTGTTATTGAGTGACATAATAATGTTGGTCCATTTTTGTAATGGAATATTAGGAATTACACATTCAAATGGACGATCTTCTAATGTAATAGTAATAATAGCATTGTTATCAATAGATGCAAGAGATAATGCTGGCATAAACGATGACCCAATTATTCCACGTATAAAAATTATTTTTTCAGATCCATATTGATACGACCAATCATCGATGTAAACCCAAATACTATAACTATAATTAACGCTAGATCCAGCAGGAAGTGAATCGGGTGTAATTGTCAATGCTGTTTGGGCACTAGCATAATTGCTTAATGTCTTTGTTTTATTAAAGATCCATGATAGAATGTAAACTACAATTAAAAAAACAACTATAATAAATAAAACTTTAAACATATTATTATACAATATAAACTTTTTAAGAGGATTGAATTAAAACCATTTTTTTAACTAAAGCATTATATTCTATTTGTCGTTGATAAGGGTTCATAGAATATATATAATTATAATAGTGTTTCAATAATGGCTTTAATACTAATATATCATGGTCTATATTAAATATTCGCAATTGTCTATCATATAATTGCCACAAAGATACGTCAAAAATCATTTCTAATATAGCTGATTTTGTTTCATTCGGTGATAAATTATTTAATTTTTTTTCTATACTATAATGCCTTAATAACCCTTCATGGTTTAATAAAAATTGTGGTAAATCAAAATTTATTTTCATAAAATGTAAATAAAGCAATGGAACATGTTTAAGTTTCAAATACAAAAGATACAACATGTTTTTATTAAAAATAATTCCTGTATACGGATTTTTAATCTGTAATGGATTTGCCATCAAATGATCATCTGAATTTAATAATGAACCTTCAATAATGTTATAAAAATCAGTATGAAGAAACGTGTATTTAACACGCTTATGTACAATAAAAAAATATTCTTTTGGATTGTATTCAGAAAAAGGTATTCCAGCTAAATCATTTGAATTACATGAATTTTTTTTACGATAAATGTAACCGACAATACATTTTCTTATTTTATTGTATGCATCTTTATAAGTAACATATGTGTTGATTACAAATTGTTTAACAAATGGTACTAAAAAAATATTGTTGTTAATTTCATCAATAAAATATTTTGAATAAATATCAATTAATAAATTAAATAATGATTCTGAATAATAAATATTATGAACATCGCACATATTTTTATATTCTATTAATGTATTTTTAATAAATACATTATTTTGAAATACATTATTTTGAAATACATTTTGAATTATTATTTTCATAATATATTTAATATAACAATTTTTATATTGTAATTGTATATTCGGTATCTTCCCCAATACTTGTATTTACAATATTTCCCAAGTTATTATGAATTTGAATAGAATCACATTTATTCAATAATAATTCTTGGTCTACCAAATGATGTTCTGATTTGACCACATTTCTTCCACTCATTTCATTTAAATCTAACAATATATTGAATGAACTTGTTCCATAATACCCTTCTTGACCACACATAATATTAGCAGATACACCACGCATGTTGTCAACTTCACCATGGCGAGCTGCTTGTAAAAACATTTCGGGTGTTTCTTCAAACGATGCCTTTGCGATAGGACCAATGTCATCTTTATTTACGCCATGTCTAAAGATAGATGTCATGGGAGTAGTACATGTCATACGATCACACAACAATGTTTTGTGATGATCATTAATATAAGCACCATCAAATTCAACCACTTCTGTCAATTCATTGTAAATACAGGTTCTTGCTGCTTCAATTCCTAATACATTACATACTTCTTTAATGTCATTGCTTATTGTTTTGTGAGGATTGATGTAATTTAATCCCAATAGACTTAATAAATTTGTACCTACTGTATCCAATACCCAAATCGCTTCTTGTTCATAATTTCCATTTACCCAATTTACATTATTTTTAATCGTTCGAAGATTTACACTTTTAATATTTTTAACACCGCGAATTACAACGTTCATTAATTTATTTTGAACATCCTTCAATTTATAGATATAATCGCAATCATAAAACACTGATTTATTTTTTGTCTTTTCATCATCTTTAATTTCAATTCGTAATACTAATGATTCGGCATTGTAATCTGAATAAATACAATTCATAATACTTCCATTTCCATTTCCAAACGAACTTAATTTAATAGCAAAGTTGATATCATCCATAGAAATTTTTCGTTCAAGTAATTCTTCTTTGTTTAATTCAATGCGTATTACCCATGGGTTTCGTTGAACATCCTTTTCTAAGAAACAATCTTTCAATAAATCGTGTAGATCTGCTGTATCTCTAATAAATTTTTCATCTTCTAAAATTTCAGTGTTATTTGGATCAAACAATATATCCACTTTTAATGAAATGTCAGACATTTTGGTATATTCAATTAAATTTTTATAATACAAGGCCTTTTCTTTATTTGTTTGATCGAGTGATTTTAAATACATGGTAACCGAAGGATTTTTAGGAGTTTGTGTCAAGGACAAAATTTCTTCAATACGTGGTACACCACGAGTTACATTGGATTTAGAGGCTACACCAGCAAAATGGAACGTATTTAATGTCATTTGTGTTGTAGGTTCACCAATGGACTGCGCTGCAATAATACCAACAGACTCTCCCGGTGAAATAATGGCTCGTTTATAATGAATCATGATTTGATCAAGCAACATCACAAGCGCATCACGAGTAAAATGGCGAGCAATCAATAATTCTCTAGGCGACAATGAATAATAATACATGATTTTAAACATCATGGTTGGTTTGTATGGGCCAAGACTTTCAAGTTTAGCAAAATATACGTCGAGTAACTCAAGTATTTCAAATGGCGTAATGTCTACAATCACTTGATTGGACAATTTAAACTGATGGTAAATATGATTCATTAAATAAGGAATCCCGACAGGCACGTATACTTTATAGTCGTTTTTAAATTCAAACACATTTTTAATAAGCAAGTCTCTTGCTAGTAACATAAAATCTATAATCTGTTTACTTTTAGCATTATATTGCGTGTTTTGTTCATTTACCTTTGATTTAACAGAGGTTACAAGAAGTTCTGATGGAACATAATAATGATTATAAATTTGTTCTATTTTCATGTCACATAATGGTATATGAAAAGACTCTACTTTACACGGGTCAATGTTGTCTTCGCCATATAAGAATTGTATGATTTTATTTTTATTATTTCGTACAGTTCCATCATATTCTGCCTTACAATCTTCCATGGCTTTGATGATACGACGTTGAATGTATCCAGTGGTGGATGTTTTTACAGCAGTATCAATTAAACCAATACGACCACCTTGAGCATGAAAGAACAATTCATGCGGAGACAATCCGTCAATGAATGTAGATTCTACAAATCCACGAGCTTCAGGAGAATCATCAAATTTTGAAAAATGTGGCAACGTTCTATGATCAAATCCATAAGGAATTCGTTTTCCTTCTACATTTTGCTGACCCAAACAAGAGAGAACCATTTGAGACATGTTAATGTCCGAACCTTTAGAACCAGCACGAACCATGATGTCAAACCGGTTATTTTTAGATAATTGCTTTTTACCAATTTTACTAGCTTCACTATTTGCTTCACTTAAACGAGCATTTACTTCAGATTCAAATATTTCTGAATTTGGTTTACCGGTTGTATTTTTAAATGTTCCCATGTACGTTTGGGCAATCAAATCATGAACAACCAGTTTTTTTTCTGAAATACGTGATTTAATATTCTCTTTTGTTTCATGTGGTATAATAAGATCACTGATTCCAACACTAAACGAGCATCGTGTCATGTATTCATTTACAATGAATTGTAAATTATCAATAAAATCAGCCGATGCAAAATTTCCATAATCATTATAAATTCGCTGAATTAACCCTTTGGAGGTTGCACTAAGTACACCTTTATCAATTTGGCCACGAATCCATTGACCATTTACAATTTCAATTACATTATTGGATGTCTTTGTATCTTCAGAATCACCAAACATTTTATTTTTCTGATGACTGCTCATAGGTGGTAAAATTTGAGACAATACATCAAAACTTGTAATTGATTTTTGTTTAAAAATAGATGGATCTATACGTTTTAAATTAACCATAATGTTCATTGCTGTTAACGGATCAAACTTAATGTTTTCACGTGTAATTAAATACGACGATAGTAACGAATCTTGAAAAATACCAATGATAGATTGGTTAGATGCCGGACTAATCAATTGATAGGGTACTGCTGCCAAATGTTTTAATTCTGTTTCAGCAACAAGTGATTGCGGCATATGTAAATTCATTTCATCGCCATCAAAATCTGCGTTGTAAGGTTTGGTACACCCTACATTCATACGAAATGTATTTCCAGTTAATAACACGCGGACAACGTGACCCATCATGCTCATTCTGTGAAGAGTTGGTTGACGATTGAATAAAATAACGTCACCATCCATCATATGACGATGTACAATGTCACCTACATTTAATTCAATAGATTCGCGATCCGCATATTTTAATGATATATGAACACTTTTTCCATTAATTACTCTTTCTAGCAATTTAGCTCCTGGATAAACGGGACCATTTTTAACAAGTGTTGATAAATAATGAATGTTTTTAGAGTTTACCATTACAGGCTTTGTTATATTTTGAGCAATTTTTAAAGGAACACCTAATTCGCGGATAGATAAATTAGGATCTGGACCAATTACGGAACGAGAACTAAAATCAACACGTTTTCCCATCAAGTTTCCGCGAACACGACCTGTTTTTCCAACAAGTCGTTCTTTGATGGATTTGAAGGGGCGACCTGTGCGTTGAGCCGCGGGTTCAGCATGAGGTATTTTATTATCTACCATAGTCGCAACCCAATATTGTAACATTGTATGATAATTATCCATAGTAGAAGCATCTAACGTATCTTTCTTTTCAAGTTTTTCAGCCAATATTTTATTTGCCTTAATAATTTGAGCTAAAATATGAGTAATGTCATCTTCGCTTTTTTGTGTAGCATCAAATTTAACAGACGGGCGGACTGCTGGAGGAGGAACTGCTAATACTTGACAAATCATCCATTCTGGTCTTGAAAATTTAGGATCAAATCCCATAAATGTAATGTCTTCATCTGAAATTCTGCTAAATATTTTAATAAACATTTCAGGGGCAACTTTTAATGAAGCAGGTGGTGTTTTCCATTCCGCAATAATAGTAGATATACCTTCATGAATATATTTAGATGGTTGCCTACATCCACATCCTGTTTCGCTAAATTCGCCACAACATGATATTTTATTACATAACGCATACACTTGTTTCCATCGCCGTTCATTTGGTAAATTCAACAAAGATTTGTATTTTGTTTTATTGATTAAAAGTTTACTACATTTAATACATATACACCGAATAATAGATAATACAGTATCTAAATATTGAATATAAAATACAGGTCTAGCTAATTCAATGTGTCCAAAATATCCAGGGCATTCTATATTATCTAATCCGTCTGTAGGGCACACCATACCAGGATCAAGTACGCCTAAACGCGGATCATACAACCCTCCTATAACAGGTTTATTATTTACAAATGCTTCACGATTAGGAGTTTTAATTTCAGCAACTGAATTTTTACGTATTTCTAAAGGAGACATTATGGAAAATTTAATTCCTAGAATTGTGGAATCAGATGCCATCATATACTATATAGTGTTTAATATTCAAATCAATTTATTAAATTATAAAAAAAACCACATTCTTTTAATTTCATTTCAAGTATTTTAGAAATTTTGTCAAATACAAATATAGTATGGATAGTCATGATACACCGGAACAAAGACGCTGTCAAAATCGGAATGGCACATGGCAAAGTCAAATTCCATACTTAATATATATATAAAATTGATTTATAAATAATTTAATTAAACTATACAGTAAAATGTCTAAGTACAATCTTAGGTCACAACAGGGCAAACGTGAATTTCAAAAAATTTTAACTGATCTATTTCCATCTAAACATGCTGAACGTAAATTGAAAAAGTTGGCAGAATCAGATTCCGATTCATCTGATTCTGATTATGAAGAGGAAGACGATGAATATGAAGAGGATGATGATGAAGAGGAAGACGATGAAGAAGACGATGAGGAAGACGATGAGGAAGATGAAGATGATCGTGTTAAGGTAAACATTACATTTACCATGGATGAATCATCAGATGAAGAAGAAGATAAAAAATATGATTCAGCTAAAAACGGAGAATTTATGAATAAAATTCAAGATCTTGGAAATGAACTTGCAAAAACATATAAAGATACTCCCATGTTTCAAAAATTTCTAAAGACACATAATGAATTGTTAGAACAACATGAGAAAAAAAAGGGTAAATTAGATAAAATGACAAGAACTGGATATAAAACAGAATTTATTACGCTTATATCTAATAAACCTGGAAATGAACTAAAATATTTTGAAACATTGACTACAGAACAGCAACTTGAATTGATCAATAAATTAAAAGCTGTAAAAGATTTGGATAATTCAACAAAACCACTTAGTATTTGTATTTTAGATGCAGACATACCTAATGAATATAAAGTTGTTGCTTTACAAAAGTTAAAGGTTCGTGGGTCGGAATCCGATGATGGAAAAAATAAAGCGTGGCTGAATGAATTTATTCGAATTCCGTTTAACCAATTTAGTAAACTTCCAGTAACTATAACAGACGGACCAGAATCATGTCGCGAATTTATGATGAATGCGCGAAAAACGTTAGACGAATGTACGTATGGATTAAATGATGCCAAGTTACAAATTATGCAATATTTAGGTCAGCTTATTTCTAATCCAACCGGAACAGGTACAGCAATTGCGCTGGAAGGTCCTATGGGAACTGGAAAAACAACATTAATTACTAAAGGAATTAGTAAAATTTTAAACCGACCATTTGAAATCTTTGCCCTTGGTGGTGCTACTGATAGTAGTAACTTTAAGGGTCATATGATAACCTATGAAGGAAGTGTATGTGGCAATATTGCCAAATCATTGATGAAACTAAAAGTCATGAACCCAATCTTTTATTTTGATGAATTGGATAAAGTAAGCGATACCCCCAAGGGCGAAGAAATTATAGGATTGCTTACCCATTTAATTGATAGTTCACAAAACTCCATGTTTCAAGATGATTATTTTCCAGGTATTCATCTAGATTTAAGTCGCGCATTGTTTATTTTCAGTTACAATGATCGTTCTAAAGTAAATGCTGTATTGCGTGATAGAATGGCCGTGATACGAACAGAAGGATATACACCAGCTCAAAAAATTATTATTATTAAAAAATATTTAGAACCTATCATTTGTAATAATGTAAATTTGAAAGAAAGTGATATTACCATTCCTGATTCAACTATTCAATATATTATTGAAAATTATACGGATGATGAAAAGGGCGTTCGTAATTTGAAACGATGCATTGAAACTATTTATTCCAAATTAAATTTGATTCGGTTGATTCCAAACGAAAAATTATTTGATTTAGACATGACAGCTATTTCATTCCCAGTTCATGTTACTATTGACCTTGTTAAAAAATTAATCAAAACAAATACTGAATCTAAAACTCCGTATATGATGTATATGTAAACAACATCAAACATTATATATTTTTTAAAATTCTTGTCATTAATATATCACCTTTGAATGAACATAAACGAAATTGTAATTGTTTATGATTTACGTTAATATATGCGAATCCACAATTTTCTTTTAATGGTGTAAACCCTGGTATATTTTTAACTTCACCACTATATGACCCATTACCAGATACAACAAAATGAGTACCTTCATAATATTTATGACAAATACTATGATCGTGTCCAGATAAATATAAATGAACCTTGTATTTTTTAAAAAGAGGAAGCAATTTTTGTTTCAACTCTTCTGTATCTCCATGAGCTCCATTTGAAAATACAGGATAATGTCCATATACAATTATCCAAGGAGATGTATTTGTTTTAAGAATATGTTCTAACCATAATAATTGATTTGATGGTTGCGCATTAAAATCAGGAATAAACGTAGATGAAATCTGTGGGGCTAAATCAATTGTATCTAATGCAATTAAATGTACATCTTTGTACATGCGATTATAAAAACGACGTGGCATGACCCAATTTGAATTTTTATACGTTAATTGGGCACCTGGATTTGACATATAGTCATGATTTCCTAATACAGCAAATGTTAAAAATTTACCAAAAAATATTTTATAAATATATTTCCATAAAGGATCTGTATCACTATTTACACCTTTTGGGTAAAAATTATCCCCCAAAGTAATTAATGCATCTGGTTTTAATTTGTGAATAATATAAGTCAATGTATTTTTTAATGGAGTATTTTCTCCCCAATCACCAAATGAAATAAAATTCATACTATAATACATAATATTTAAAATTTAAGGTGTATTAAGGAATATAAATTTTTATGGTATAATGATATGTTACAACTATTAAATCAGGAATTAATTACACAATTTGATGAATTAAATAAACTTAAAAAAGATGTTCGCAATTGTTATACTAATTATGTATCTAATAATAAAAATACGGACATGTTAGATTCTTTTTTATTTCAAAGTAAATTAATTGAGATGCAATACGATGTATATTATAAATTATTTCAGTTCAACATAAATCGTTTATATGGTGATTATTATAAATTATTAATCAGTGTAAATCATTATTCGGTTCAGCGAGGATGTACAAAAATAATAGGAGAATATTCGGTATATAAAGATTTAGAACCTTATAAAATATATTCATTTGAGCATGTAGATAAAATTCAAGAGGACATAAAATATTATTTAACTTATTTATCTCAATTAATTCAAGCAAATGAAATAGAAATTGAACAACATAATTTAAAAATATCAAAAGGATTAAATATTGAACATTACGTTCATAATATCATTTATCAAAATAAATTAATTAAAAATCAATTACAATTATTTACTGATCATTTAAATACACACCATCGGCATAATAAAACTCGGTTGTTCAATTTAACTCAACAATTAACTTTAATTATTTCTCAAACAAGTGGAAAAATAAATAATCCATGTACAATATGTTTAGAAACATTTGCTGAATTATGTAAATCATGTTCTATTCAAGTTGGTAATAGACAACCAGTAAATCTTGAAAATGAATTGTATGGTCTTAATTTAGAGAAAGAACCTGTTGTTGAGCCTGTCCCAGAACCAGAACCTGTTGTTGAGCCTGTTCCAGAACCAGAGCCTGTTGTTGAACCTGTTCCAGAACCAGAACCTGTTGTTGAGCCTGTCCCAGAACCAGAACCTGTTGTTGAGCCTGTTTCAGAACCAGAACCTGTTGTTGAGCCTGTTCCAGAACCAGAACCTGTTGTTGAGCCTGTTCCAGAACCAGAACCTGTAGTTGAACCTGTTCCAGAACCAGA
>Ga0209443_1000705_pt1 | contig 22413 bp, 22 predicted proteins | sample LauGreBMM110DCMD_2_FD_187571 | JGI IMG/M metagenome (GOLD analysis project Ga0209443, IMG submission 187571) | Freshwater lake microbial communities from Lake Michigan, USA - Su13.BD.MM110.DCMD (SPAdes) (version 2) | ecosystem: Environmental > Aquatic > Freshwater > Lake | place: Lake Michigan... | reverse complement strand
GGAAAAAACAATCCCTTCGTGGATTTAGTAATAGTGGGTGATGTTGATAAAGCTTATTTATACCAGTTAATTGAAAAGGCGGAAACACTTATAGACAAAAAAATACGTGCGGCCATCTACCAACCCCTTGAGTTTACTGAGAAAATGTTGAAGGATGTGGGGGTATTTATGAAGTTAATGGGGTAGGATTTTGGATTAGTGTGGTCCAAACTAATACTGAGTATTCGTAGATAATTATAAATCATTAATAAGCTGAAAATCGATTACTTTATATGTTTGATTTTTAGTTTATCGATTACAAAAAGATTGAAGAATAGATTTAAAGTGCGCAGTTTTGTGCGTATTATTTTGAAAAATAACATAGAAAAATGAAGCAAAAAGCGGTTATAGTTAGCGGTTATTTTAATCCCATTCATAAAGGGCATCTTGTATATTTTCAAAATGCTAAAGCAAATGGAGATGAACTCTTTGTGATTGTGAATAGTGATTTTCAAAGAGCATTAAAAGGGTCTAAAGAATTTCAGGACGAAAAAGAAAGAGTGTTTATTGTTGAAAACCTGAGATTAGTAGATAAATGTTTTTTATCAATTGACAGAGATAGAACAGTGGTGGAGTCGATAAAAATGATTTTTGAAGAATTTGGAAATGAATTTCAGCTTGCATTTGCAAATGGCGGGGATCAAAGCAATGACACAATTCCAGAAAGGCCAATATGCCAAGTATTAGGAATTGATTTGATTGATGGTTTAGGTGGGAAGATTCAGTCTTCATCTTGGTTATTAAATAAATAATATCATAAATACTATATTGTGAAAAAAGCAATTATTACTGGAATTACAGGTCAAGATGGCTCTTATTTAGCTGAGCTCTTATTAAAAAAAAATTACGAAGTTCATGGATTAAGAAGAAGATCATCATCATTTAACACACAAAGAATTGATCATATTTTTGAAGATCCACACACTCCTCATAGACATCTACATTTACATTATAGCGATTTGACAGATAGTTCTAATTTAATTAGGATTATTCAAGAGATTCAGCCAGATGAGATATATAATTTAGCCGCTATGAGCCATGTACATATAAGCTTCCAAACTCCAGAATATACTGCTAATGCAGATGGTATTGGGACGCTTAGAATTTTAGAAGCTGTTAGATTATTAGGATTAACCTGTAAGACAAAAATTTATCAAGCATCTACATCTGAATTGTACGGGTTAGTGCAAGCTGTACCTCAATCAGAAACTACCCCATTCTATCCTAGATCACCATATGCTGTTGCAAAATTATATGCATATTGGATAACTATAAATTACAGAGAAGCATATAATATGTTCGCTTGTAATGGAATATTGTTTAATCACGAATCTCCAAGAAGAGGTGAAACTTTTGTTACTCGTAAAATCACAAGAGCGGCTATAAAGATAGCCCTTGGAATTGATAATTTTTTATACTTAGGAAACCTAAATGCAAAAAGAGACTGGGGTCATGCAAAAGATTATGTAGAAGGTATGTATTTAATGCTGCAACAAGAAAAGCCAGAGGACTTTGTATTATCAACCGGCATCACTACAACTATTCGTGATTTTGTGAAAATGAGTTTTGCAGAATTGGGAGTTGAATTGGGTTTTAGAGGCAAAGATGAATCCGAGGAAGGTTATGTAATTAAAAATTCTGGGATTTATAATTTTGAAGTAGGTAAAGTGGTTGTTAAGGTTGATCCAAAGTATTATCGCCCTACTGAAGTTGATCTTTTAATTGGAGATTCATCAAAAGCTAGGACCAAACTTGGTTGGATACCGAAATATGATTTAGCATCATTAGTTAAAGAAATGGTTGCAAGTGATTTGAAATTATTTCAGAAAGTGCTATAAATAATTTATGGTTACTAAGCGACAACGCAAAACAAATAAATTTTGCAACAATAGATTTTTATCATTTTAATTTAAAAACATGTTTAAGGATAAAGTTTTAATGATTACCGGTGGTACTGGGTCTTTTGGTTCTGCGGTATTAAAAAGGTTTATAGATTCTAATATTAAAGAGATTAGAATTTTTAGTCGTGATGAAAAAAAGCAGGACGACATGAGGCATCAAATTCAAAGTAATAAAGTCAAATTTTATATTGGAGATGTAAGAGATAAAAGAAGTGTTGATGCAGCAATGTACGGAGTTGACTATGTTTTTCATGCAGCAGCACTTAAACAAGTTCCGTCTTGCGAGTTTTTTCCTATGCAAGCTGTATATACCAATGTTTTAGGAACTGAAAATGTCTTAGATTCCGCAATTCAAAATGGTATCAAAAATGTAGTTGTATTAAGTACTGACAAGGCCTGTTACCCAATAAATTCAATGGGTATTAGTAAAGCAATGATGGAAAAAGTGGCAATTGCAAAAGGCCGTTCGCTAGGCAAAAATGCTCAAACTACGATATGTTGTACAAGATACGGTAATGTAATGGCTAGTCGTGGGTCGGTAATACCATTGTGGGTTGAACAAATTAAGTCTGGTAAAGAAATTACTATTACTGATCCAAATATGACACGTTTTATGATGACATTAGAGGATGCTGTGGATTTGGTTTTATATGCGTTTCAAAATGGAAAAAATGGGGATTTGTTTGTACAAAAATCACCTGCTGCAACATTAGATATTTTAGCAAATTCCATTTTTAATTTGTACAAAACAGAAGCTAAAATTCGAGTAATTGGAACTCGACATGGAGAAAAACTTTATGAGTCATTAGTTACTCGGGAAGAAATGGCTAAAGCCGAAGATATTGATAATTATTACAAAATTCCTTGTGACGATAGAGATTTAAATTATAATAAATACTTTGTTGAGGGTGAGGAAAAAGTATCTAAATTTTTAGATTATCATTCTCATAATACAACGCAATTAGATATTGCAGAAATGACTAAATTATTGCTTAAATTAGAAATGATTCAAGAAGATAATAATAGTAACATTTAATCCTCTTTATCATGAAGGTATTAGTTTTGGGGGCAACTGGAATGGCCGGACATACCATTGCTATATATTTTAAAGAAAAAGGTCATGAAGTTGTTTCCTTTTCTCGAACTCCATTTATATATTGTAATAATATTATTGGCGATGTTTTAGATATTGATCAAATTAAAGAGGTGATACTCAAAGGCCAATTTAATGCAGTCATTAATTGTATTGGGATTCTAAATCAAGACGCTGAAAAAAATCCTTCGTTAGCAGTATATTTAAATAGTTATTTACCTCACTTAATAGCTAACATAATAAAAGATACAAGCACAAAGCTCATACATATGAGTACAGATTGTGTTTTTAGGGGCAATACTGGACCTTATTTTGAAAATAGCTTTTGTGATGGGGAAACTTTTTATGACCGTACAAAAGCTTTAGGAGAAGTATTAGATAAAAAAAATTTGACATTTCGAAATTCTATAATAGGACCAGATATCGATTCTAAAGGAATTGGATTATTTAATTGGTTTTTGCAACAAAAAGTAAGAGTAAATGGTTTTACTGGCGCAATATGGACAGGCGTAACTACCCTTACTCTTGCAAAAGCAATGGAAAAAGCAATTGAAGATAATTTATGTGGATTATATAATTTGGTTAATAACAAAAATATTTCAAAATATGATCTCCTGCATCTTTTTAATAAATATTTTAATGAAAATGAAATTATCATTGAAAAGCAAGATAGCTTTAAATTAGATAAGACTTTACGAAATACTCGAGAAGATTTTTTATTTGTTATCCCAAGCTACGAACAAATGATTTCTGAGATGAAAGATTGGGTTGATACTCACCCAAATTTGTATGCTCATTACAAAGTAGAAAAATAATTTTATTTTTTCTACTTTGTACCCTAAATGTAGAAAAATCTCCTCTTAGATATAAGAAATTTTATAAACTCTTTTCAAAGTGAATTCATATTAGCAGAATGAATAATAATCAATCCTCTTACCGTCAAATAATTAAAGCAACTTCAATATTTGGCGGAGTACAAATGTTTCAGATCGTTGCACAGATTTTAAGGTCTAAATCAATTGCAATATTATTGGGACCGACAGGAATAGGAATTGCTGGATTGTTAAATTCATCAATAACATTAGTGACGGGGTTAACAAATTTTGGGCTAGGTTCAAGTGGCGTTAAAGATATTGCTAAAGCTCACGCATCTGGTGATATTGTAAGAATTTCTACAATTTCGGTTGTTTTAAGAAGGTTGATTTTGATTACTGGTTTATTTGGTTCACTAGTAACTATAGTCTTCTCATCGTGGATAAGTGAATTTACGTTTGGCAATCGAGATTTTACAATACCCTTTATTTGGATTTCAGTTTCTGTTCTTTTTACGCAAGTATCTTCTGGTCAAGTAGTATTACTTCAAGGAATGAGAAAATTAGAATATTTAGCAAAGGCTAATTTGTATGGCAGTTTTTTGGGGTTATTTATAACTATTCCCGTTTATTACAAATTTGGTACAAATGGCATAGTCCCAAGTATAATTGCGAGCTCAATAATAACTCTTTTATTTAGTTGGAATTATAGTCGAAAACTTCAAATCAAACCAACTGAAGTTACATTAAGGCAAACAATTTTAGAAGGTAAATCAATGCTTGTATTTGGTTTTGTTATAAGTATAACAACATTATTTTCAACACTAGTTTCATATTTAGTGAAAGTAGTAATTAATAGGAGTGGTGGTTTAGCAGACGTTGGCTTATACACAGCAGGCTTTTCAATTGTAACTTTATATTTAGGAATGATTTTTAACGCAATGGGCACCGATTATTACCCAAGATTATCTGAAGTATCAAATGATAGAATAAAAACTAATGAGGTAATTAATCAACAAGCTGAGATAACCATTTTAATTTTAGCACCTTTGCTTATCATTTTTTTTGTTTTTATTCGACTAGGAGTTGTTATACTTTATTCGAAAACTTTCCTTGGTATTACAAATATGATGCTTTGGGCTGCTTTAGGCATGTTTTTTAAAGCGTGTACTTGGCCAATGGGTTTTTTATTTTTGGCTAAAGGTGAAAGTAAGATTTATTTTTTAAATGAATTAACTTTACATATTTTTAACTTATTATTAAGTATTGTGGGGTATAAGCTATATGGACTTACTGGGTTGGGTTTAGCTATTTTTGGATCAAATTTTCTAACCTTAATGCAGGTTATATTAATCATTAAAATGAAACATGATTTTTTCTATAGCAAAAAATTTATAACAATATTCTTTTATCAATTTTCAATAGCAGTAATTACTATATTTTTAGTTTTAATTGTCACTTCTAATATAAATTATTTTTTTGGCTCAATGTTAGTTTTTTTTTCTCTATGGATTTCATATAAGGAATTAGATAAAAGAGTTGGATTAAATAATCTTATAAAAAATTTAAAAGTAAAATGAAATTAAAAAATAAGTTAAGGATAATAGTTCGTAAAAAAAAGGTGCAGAATTTTTTAGCCATATTCTATAATATTAACCCTTCAATTAAACTGTTATTCACACAGCCGATAGGTATTTTTTTAAAGAACAAGAATTTATTTGAAAACAAATATGCATTGGAGATTGGAGGGCCAACACCTTTATTTCAAAAAAAGAATAAAAAGTTCCCAATTTACGCTGAGTTATTAAGCTTAGATAATTGCAATTTTAGCGAAGCCAATTTTTGGTCAAGCTTGAAGGAAGGAGAGCAAATCAAATTCGATAATAAAAATTCGGGTAAACAGATAATTGCAGATGCTTCAGAATTATTTAAAATTAAAGATTGTTCTTACGATATCGTATTAAATTCTCATGTCATTGAACATATTGCGAATCCTATTAAAGCACTACTTGAATGGAAACGAGTTTTAAAAGATAATGGCACTTTAGTGATGATTGTGCCACATAAAGATGGAACTTACGATCATAAAAGGCCAATAACAAAACTAGAACATTTAATCGAAGATTATAATACAAACATTTCTGAAAATGACACAACGCATTTTCATGAAGTACTAGAGTTACATGATTTAATTATTGATACAACAGTGAAAGACTTTAATGATCATTATGAGAGAACTAATGATAATCCAAAAAGGCGAATAGTTCATCATCATGTTTTTGACACACTGCTAGTTGTAAAATTAATAGACTTTGTAGAATTCAAGATTATTGATGTTCAGCTTATAGAGCCTTATAACATCATTATAATAGCAAAGAAAGTTGAAATGGATTCGATCAATAATGAGAGTTTTTTAAATACAAATTCTAGCTTATATCGGAATAGTATTTTTGCTACAGATAAATCTATAAATTAAGAAATTTCTATATTTTTTAATTTTACTTATCTAATTAGTATTATTCCAAGTTTCATTTTTGTATTTTTTAAAAAAAGTTTTGTAATGTGAAAAGTAATAAATTTAACTAAAAAAAATAAAAATCATGGTAAATAAAAATTTAGATTTAAATCAATTAAGAGTCCTTTTCAAAGAAGCTAAACCCTTTCCTTATGTTGTTATAGATGATTTTTTTGACAATATATTTTTTGATAAATTAAGCTCTTCATTGGAGACTTATTACGACGTGAATAAAAGCGACGGTGGCGTAAAATTTAATTCTAAAGTAGAAGATGGAAAGTGGGGTAGTTCTGGATTGAGTTTGTCAGAAGAGTTAGTTGCTTTAGGTAGTTTTTTACAATCGATAGAATTAAGGCAATTATTAGAAGATATAACTGGGCTACAAAATTTAAAAATAACAAGTGATTTGAACTCTTCGGGTTATAGTTTTTTTCATGCTATGTCCCCAAATTCATACTTGGGACCACATACCGATCATACCGTTGATATGAATGGGAAATCCTATCATGTTCTTAATATAATCATTTATGCCTCAAAAGAATGGAATGCTAATTTCGGAGGCGCTACTACTATTCATTATAAAAATGGAAGTATATCTACAGATGTAGAATTTAAGCCTAATAGAGCACTTATTTTTTTGCATAGTCCATTATCAATACATGGCACTCAAAGAGTTTCAAAATTAGCAGATAAAAAAAGGTTTTCAATTTATTTTGATTTCTATTCTGATGAAAGCAATCCATATAAGCATTTAGATTTACCCTCTATCTCTAAAATTAATTCTCCGCACTTATTTTATTTTGATAATAAATTAGATTATTTAAAATCAAAAAATAGAAAGTATTTTAATTTATGGAAAAGTCATTATAAAGTCAAATTATTGAATATTTTTAAAAGTAAATAATGATTTTACTTTCAATTGTTATACCAACTAAAAATAGATTTAAATATATAAAGCATACAATTTTAAGTATTCTTTCATTCGATTACTCAAATTTTGAATTAATTATCCAAGATAATAGTGATAACAATCAACTATTATCTTGGATAAATGCAAATATCAATGATTCAAGATTAATATATAATTATGTAAGTTCCCCATTATCATTTGTTGCTAATTTTGATACTGCAATAAGTCTTACAAATGGTCAATATGTTTGCCTAATTGGAGATGATGATGGTTTGAATATTGAAATAATGAAAGTTGTGGAGTGGATGTCATTAGTAAAGATTGATTCCTTATCTACTCTTATTTCTGCAAATTATGTTTGGGAGAATTCTGGCGTACCTGTTACAAGGTTTACGAAAATAACTGGAGGAGTATTAACTTTAAATAAAATAAACTATAAATTAGTTAAAAGCGATTTAACAAAACAACTAAAATTATTTTTTTTAAATGGCTGCAATGATTACCTAAAATTTGGTTTACCAAAGTTATATCAGGGTATTGTTAAAAAGGATTGTTTAGATAAAGTTAAGTTGTTAACTGGTAATTTTTTTGGTGGGTTAAGCCCGGATATCTATGCATCCATATGTATTTCATTAGTTGCACAAAAAGTTTATGTTACTAATTATCCACTTATAATTTCAGGTGTTTGTAGTGAAAGTGCTTCAATCATAGAAGGGCTATTAAAAAAGAACTCAAAACAAGTAGAAGATGCTCCGCATTTAAGATATCGTGGAAATTATACATGGAGCAATTTAGTGCCATATGTATATACTGTTGAAACAATTTGGGCGGATTCTGCAATAGCAGCTGTTAAAGCAATGAATGCTCAAGATTTACTAATAAAAGAATTTAATATTGCCAAATTATCAGCGTATTGTATCTATTATAATTCTGGGATTAGAAAACAGGTCTTTTCTAACTTTATAAAGGGGTTAAATATTTTAGGAAGAAATAAAATATTAGGTTTTATTCAATTTTCAATAACATTAACATTGTTAAAAGCGAATGATACTTTAAATATTTTATACAGAATATTTAATAGAGGTTTAATTATTTTAAAGTTAAAGAAAGTTATAAGATTTGAAGGTGTTGAAAATATTGAAAATGCTTCAAAGGTACTTTCTCAGTATTTATGTGAAAATGAAATAAATTTTTCTAAGACTAATTACAGAGATATTCTATGATAAAATTAAAAGTAGGATTGATTATAGATGAAGGCAATCAAACAAATTTAATCAATGATTTAATTGAACGAAGTAAAAAAAGTGAAAATTATAGTATTGAATATTTAATAGTTCAAAAAATCAGAAATCACGGAAAACCAAACCTTAAAAAATATAAAAATATTGATCTAATAATACGAGTAATTAATTCTTTATTTTTTAGTCTAATTATTAAATTCGAAAAAAAATCTTTAATAAAACACAAAATATATCTTAAACAATTTAATATTTATAAATTAGAGTCGTTTAATATACCCATTATAGAAGTTAATCCGAAAAAATCCAAAAGTGGATTTGTATTTAAATATTCGAATGAGGATATTTCTAAAATTAAAAAATTTGATTTAGATATTTTAATACGCGGCGGAAGTGGCATTCTTCGTGGTGATATATTGAATTTATGTAGATTTGGAATTTTATCACTTCATCATGGAAATAACGATATTAATAGAGGCGGCCCCCCTGGCTTTTGGGAAGTATATCATAGAATACCCGACACCGGTTTTATAATTCAAAAACTTTGCGACGAATTAGATGGTGGTGAAGTTTTTGTAAAAGGTTCAATTCCGACATCAACATCATTTCAATTAAATCTTGTAAAAATTCAAATAATAGCTAATATTTATTTTGATAGATTGTTAAATTCAATTGGAAAAGAAAAAGCATTGCCGCAGGTCTATCCCCAAAAGCCTTATTCTTATGATTTATATAAATTACCTTCTTTAAGGGTACAATTTTTATATCTCTTAAAGACATTTTCTTATAAGATTTCTAATATAATTTCAAAAAAAAGTGGTTATAATCTTAACTGGGCTATAGCATATTGTTTTAATGACAATTGGGATAATCTTGAATTTAGAAAATTTAAAAAAATCAAAAATCCACCTAATCGATTTTATGCTGATCCATTTGTAATATGTGAAAATGGTTTAAATATCTGTTTTGTAGAAGATTATAATTATAGTGAGGCAAAAGCTAAAATATCGGCAATTCAAATAACAACAAATGGCTACGTTGAATTAGGTACAGTAATTGAAGAGCCATTTCATATGTCTTATCCTTTTATTTTTAGAAATGGAGGCGATTTGTTTATGTGTCCTGAAACACATCAAATAGGTGAAATCAGACTTTATAAATGTATAGAATTTCCTTTAAGATGGGTGTTCTATAAAACTATTATGAAAGATGTTTCAGCAAGCGATACAAATATCTTCTATCTGAACAATAAATGGTGGATGCTTACAAATATAGATACTGCTGGTGTAGGAGACCATTGTTCAGAACTTCATCTATTTTTTTCAGATAGCTTAGATAATAATGTATGGATGACACATCCTTCAAACCCAATATTTTTTTCACCATTAAAAGCAAGAAATGGGGGGCTTCTAATGAAAAATGACAACCTCTTTAGAGTATTTCAAGTACAAGGTTTTGATAATTATGGTGAGTCAATGTCGGTTGCAAAAATTACTGAAGTTTCAGAGCATAAATATAACGAGGAAGTTGTTTTCGATATTTCTCCTTCTTTTTTTAAAAATTTAAAAGGAACTCATACCTTTTCAAATCATTCAAACTTGAACACAATTGATTATTCGAAGATTGAAAAAATAAAAAACAAGAGTTGATAGTTTCGTTAATACTTGGGATCACCTGTTTGATTTTAAATTTGGTTGCTTTTTTACAAAAAAGTTATTGGGGGTTAAGAATATCTTTTATTCTAATTTTTTTGTTTTTAGGATTTCGATATAATTTTGGTAATGACTATGAGACTTATATCGATTTATATAATAGAATTTATGAAAATGGTGATCTTGCGTTTGATCAAAAAATGTATGTTTTTTATGAGCCAGGGTGGATGATTTTGAATTGGCTTTTTAGACCTATTGGTTTCTTCGGGATGATTTTAGCATTGTCGTTATTATATTCATATACACTTTATAAATTAATAAGGAAATATATACCATTTAAATATTATTGGGTAGCAATTTTTTTTGTTGTGTATAATCCTGGCTTTATTTTAATCCATTCTACTACAATGCGACAAACAGTCGCAATTCTTATTTTTCTCATGACAATCAAATATATAAATGAAAAAAAAATAGTTACACCTATTATTTTGATTTTCCTCGCTGCTTTATTCCATTATACAGCGCTTACTCTTTTAATTTTTGCTCCATTTTTATATTATAACAGAAAGATTAATTTTACATATGGTGCATTGTTGTTTTCAATTTATTTATTTCTCTTTCTTTTCGGTAGTCGTCTCGCACCATATTTCGGTCAATTAGTTGCACTTTTTTCAGAACGATATGAATTTTATTCTGATAAGGGAATAACTAACTCAGGTTTAGGTTTTCTTTTTTATTCTTCATTATTTTTATTGACATTAAATTTAGATAAAATTCAAGATAAAAACGTTAGTTTATTTTTTAAAATCGCAATAGTTTATTTTATGTTAATGCCATTTTCGCTTATTATTGAAATGACATCAAGAATTGGGATGTATTTTTTACCCGCTATCCTTATTTTATATCCATATATTTTTAAAACTTTAAAACACATTATATCCAAGTACCTTTTTTTGTTTGGAATAATGATTTTTACAATGTATCAATTTTTTCAATTCTTTTATTCAACAACTTACAGAGATTATTTCATGGAATATCATACTATCTTTTCGGCCCCAAAATGGAATTAGCAATTTTCTACGATTTAAATTAATCTTACTAAAAAAATGAATATCCTTCATATCAGTAGTCACGATCTACACGGAGCAAGATTTAATGGATATGATATGCAATATGTTATAAACGATGAACATCAAGTAGAAATGGCTGTATGGAAAAAGACTAGCAATAATCCAGGTGTTCATAATTTACCGCCAAGTAATAATGTTTTAAAGTATTTAACTGCCCTAATAATTAATTTTACTTTCAGACTTGGATTTGATAGATTATGTGGTTTTGCTGGTACATTATTACCATTCAAACCCTATTTTAAAAGAGCCGATATTGTAAATCTTCATTTGATACACAATCATTCAAATTTTAGCATTCTTTCATTGCCCCACCTTAGTCGAAAGAAACCTTTGGTTTGGACATTACATGATCCATGGGCTTTTACAGGAGGATGTGAACATTCATTCGAATGTGATAAATGGAAGAGTGGGTGTAATGGACTTTGTCCGCACCCACGTGCTACTTCATTATTTAAACGCTACACACCTTTTTTTCATTGGAAGTTAAAAAAATATTTATACGCAAATTCCGACATTACTTTAATAGTTGCATCACAATGGATGAGAGATAAAGTCAGTGATAGCCCTTTGCTAAGGCATTTACCTTGTCATTTAATTCCATTTGGCGTGGATATTAACTTATTTAACCCAGGAGATAAAAAAGCAGCAAGAAAGGCATTAGGAATCATTGAAGCAGACAATGTTATTGCATTTCGTGATCCGGGATATAAAGTTGATAAATTTAAGGGCATGAAATGGTTAATGGAAGCTTTAGAGATTTTGCAACCAGTAAAATCAACAACCCTTTTAATTTTTCAAGACGGTAGTGCCTTTGATCAGTTGAATCACAAATATAATATTGTAAAAACCGGATGGATCAAAGGCCATGAAATGGCTGCAGCTTTATCAGCAGCAGATCTATTTTTAATGCCTTCAATTCAAGAGTCATTTGGTTTAATGGCTGTTGAAGCAATGTCATGCGGATTGCCAGTTATTGTTTTCGAAGGATCTGCACTTCCATCAGTAATTAAAGCTCCAATTGGGGGAATTGCAGTGCCTGCTAAGGACTCAATTGCATTATCAAAAGCAATTGAAAATTTACTTACAAATGAAGATGAAAGGCTAAAAATCGGCATCCAAGCAAGGGCATTAGTTGAGTCAGAATATTCCGATCATTTATATGTAAATAAACATGTCGAAGTTTATAAAACCATTATTAGCCAATTCGCATTGAAAAATAAAAGAGCTTAAAAGTGGAAAATAAAAAAGAACCGTTATTTACTGTAATTATACCTGTAAAGAATAGAGCCAATTATTTATATTATACATTACAAACTTGTATAATTCAAGATTACCATAATTTTCAAGTTATTGTATCTGATGATGGAAGTACTGATAATTTAAAAGAAGTAGTACAAGAAGCTTCACGCAAAGATTCTAGAATTATATATGTCTCCCCTAATAATGGATTAGGTGTTGGAATGCGAGATAATTTTGAATATGCACTCAATTTAATTAGTGAAGGATATGTAATTGCATTAGGAGGAGATGATGGTTTGTTACCACAATCAATCTCTAAGATGGCAAAAATATTGGAGGATACAAACCAATCAGTAATTTCCTGGTCAGCACCTCTATATACCTATCCAGGAGCAGGCATTGAAACTGGTCAATTGATGTTATACACAAAATTTGGCCGATTAAAAAGGGGGTATAAAATTTTGAGTGCAAAAGACTTTCTGGAAAGACAAGCAATTAATTTAAATTACTTAAGCGATATATATTCTCCCATGTTTTATGTAAAGGGAGCAGTATCAATTGATATTATTAAAAGGGTTAAAAAAAGATCTCCTGAAAATCGATTTTATGTTTGTCCAACACCTGATGGATATTCTGGAATTGTGATTGCAGGAGAAATCAATTCTTATGTACACTCTGATGAGCCATTATCAATTTTTGGATTATCTTCAAGCTCACAAGGTTTAAACTATTTATCAAGCGATAAAAAAGCGATTGAACATTCTAAAGATTTTTTTTCGCATGTTGCTAAAGTGCCCATGCATAAAGAGTTGTCATCTCAACCTTATTCACCATTAATATCATTAATGACTGCAGATTATTTATTAACTGCAAGGGACTTACCTGGGTGGCCTGGGAAATTTCCTCAGATCAATTTTAAAGAATTGATTTTAAAAAGCCTTGAAGAATTAGCTCATGGTCTTTATTCAGACAATCGGTTAGATAGGGAATTAAAAATTTTATATAAAATTGCAAAATATCATGGGTTAGAAGAATTTTATATAAAAGCAATTATTAAAAAAAGAAAATATGTAAAGAAGAAGCCAATTGAAGGAAATGCAATTGCAGTTAATAGACTATTTCTTGATTGTACATTATTTGAAATTAATAACATTCTAGAAGCTTCATATACAGTTAGTTTAATGTACAGGATTTTACCCAAAACCTCCGTTACAACTTTTGCAAAAGCAATATTGAATTCAATTAGATTTAAATTGAATTCAATGAAAAAAGGAGATAATTTCCCTGATAAATCAAAATGGATTTAATTTTTAAAAGTGTTTGAAAACACACTTATGTTTCTCGATATAATAAAAAAAAATGAAAATTTTAACTATTGTTGGCACTCGCCCAGAAATCATTAAATTAAGTCGCGTAATTGCTGAACTTGATAAAAATGTAGACCATATTTTAGTTCATACTGGACAAAACTATGATTACGAATTGAATGAAATTTTTTTTGAACAATTGAGTATTAGAAAACCAGATTATTTCTTAAATTCTGTTGGTGAAACATTGGCTAAAACAATCGCTAATATTATTGCTAAGACAGATGATATTTTAGAAAAAGTAAAACCAGATGCAATTCTAATTTTGGGTGATACTAATTCTTGCTTAGGTATAATGGGAGCAAAACGAAGAAAGATTCCAATATTTCATATGGAAGCAGGAAATAGATGTTTTGATTTGAGGGTACCGGAGGAAATCAATAGGAAAGTGGTAGATCATCTTAGTGATGTGAATCTAGTATATACAGAACATGCACGAAGGTATTTAATAGCTGAGGGGCTTCGACCAGAGTTGATTATTAAAACAGGTTCCCCAATGATGGAAGTCTTGCATTTTTATGAAAAAAAAATCAACACATCAAATGTATTATCTCGTTTAGGGCTAGAAAAAAATAAATATTTTTTGGTAAGTATACATAGAGAAGAAAATGTTGATAATAGTAAAAACTTTGAAAAACTATTAAAAGCCATTCAGGCTATTGAAGAAAAATATAAGTTTCCTGTAATTGTTTCTACGCACCCTAGAACAAGAAAAAAATTGGAGGAGCAGAAGGTTATTAGTTTTAATAAAAAAATTAAATTCCTAAATCCATTAGGTTTTCCAGATTATGTAAAATTGCAACAGAATGCTGCCACCGTAATTTCAGATAGTGGTACTATTACTGAAGAATCTTCGATTTTAAATTTCCCAGCTATTACTATAAGGCAGCAACACGAAAGGCCAGAAGGAATGGATGAAGGCACATTGATTATGTGTGGACTTGAAACAGAATCTATATTAAATTCGATTAATATAGTCATTTCACATTATTCAGAGAATCGAGCTATTTTCAAAACAGTAGGGGACTATGATACTGAGAATGTATCAAAAAAAGTATTAAGAATTATTTTCAGTTATACTGATTATGTAAATAAAAAAGTGTGGTTTAAATATTAAATACTTAGACTAGGAAAGATGAAAGCAATCATATTTGGAGTAAGTGGTCAAGACGGTACTTATTTGGCAAAATTTCTTCTTCAAAAAGGGTATACAGTATTTGGAGGATCAAGATTTGCCGAGAAAATTAATTTTGAAAACCATCTGAAATTGGGTATTCAAGATCAAATTAATTATGTTACAGTAACTTTGAATGATTTTAATAGTGTATTTCAAATAATCATGGAGATACAGCCAAATGAAATTTATAATTTGGCTGGGCAATCATCAGTTGCAATTTCTTTTGAGCAACCAGTAGAAACTATAGAGAGTATATCTTTAGGAACTTTGAATATTTTAGATTCTATTCGCTTATCTCAATTACCAATAAAATTTTATTGTGCAGGGTCAAGTGAATGTTTTGGAAATGTTAATTCTATTGTTAATGAAGAAACACCCTTTAGGCCACAAAGCCCTTATGGGGTTGCCAAAGTAGCGTCTTTTTGGGAAGTTGCAAACTATCGAGAGGTTTACAAAATATTTGCATGCACTGGAATTTTGTTTAATCATGAATCTCCATTGCGGAATGAAAAATTTGTAACAAAAAAGATAGTTACAGCAGCTTACAGAATAGCTTGCGGGTCCAATGAAAAACTATCTTTAGGCAATTTAAATATTAAAAGAGATTGGGGATGGGCACCTGAATATGTTGAGTCCATGTGGCTTATGTTACAACAAAATTATGCTAATGACTTTATTGTTGCAACTGGTTTGTCTATAAGTTTAAAGGATTTTGTAAATAACGTTTTTGAATATTTGAATTTAGACTGGCAGCAACATGTTATTTTCAATGATAGTTTGCTCCGCTCTTCAGATATAAAGAATATAATGGCCAATCCTTCAAAGGCAAAAAATAGACTAAACTGGGAAGCAAAAATTAAAAACATGGAATTAGTAAAGAAATTGATAGAATGTGAAATTAATATAAGGTATGAATAAAAAAAATATTATTGGAATTAATTTACTTTTTATTAATACTAAATTTCCTGGTGGTTCAATTACTTATGCAAAGAAGCTACTTGAAGCAATTTCTTTAATTGATATAGATAATGAATATTTTATTTATATACATAAAGATTGCAAAGCTTTGGATTTTGAGTTTGGACCTAACTTTAAAGTTAAGGTTTTACCGTTTTCGAATTCAAATGTTTATAAACGTTATTTATGGGAGCAATTTATACTCCCATTTTATATCGAAAAACATAAAATTAGTATTATACATTCTTTAGGCTATGTAACTCCTCTATTATCTAGAAAAATAAAAGTTGTTTCTATTTTAGACATTAATTATATAGGACATGGTGGACAAATGAATTTTTTAAAGAGAATCCTTTTGGGAATAATGGTGACGCTATCTGCTAGATTCTCAAATAAAATAATTACAATTTCGAATTTTTCAAAAGATCAGATAATAAAATACACAAAAGTGAATCCCAAAAAAATATTTGTAACCTATTTGTCTGGTTCAAACGATACTATAATAGATGACAAAAAAAATTTTGAAAAAATTATTGAGAAGTATAGTTTACATGACCCTTATATTATAGCATTTAGCAGTCCGAGTCCACATAAAAATATAGAAAACCTTCTCTTTGCATTTAAAATTCTACATACTAAATTCAAAAATCTAAAAATTTTGTTAGTAGGTTATCAAAGTAAAAGTAAAATTTTAATGGAATTAATCGAAAAAGAGAATTTAAACAATAGTGTCATATTTACTGGATATGTACCTGATGAAGAAATATATCCATTAATTAAGCAAGCAAAAGTATTTGTATTTCCTTCCCGCTATGAAGGATTTGGAATCCCAATATTAGATGCTCAGATGTGTAAAGTACCTATCGCCTCATCAAATGCTGCTTCACTTCCTGAAATAGGTGGTAAAAGTGTTACATATTTTAATCCTGAAAATATCAATGAAATGGCTGAAACAATTGAATTTATTTTAGAAAATAATGACCTTGCAAAAAAATCAATTATTGATAATCTAGAAAACAGAATTTTATTTTCTTGGGAAAAAACTGCAAAAGAGACATTAAATATATATAATGGCATCTTAAATTAAAATTAACAACATCTCTTTATAATAAAAACCAAAAAATTTATTTATTAAAAGTATAAAAAAATAAAAATGAAAAAAAATGTAATTGTATTAGGTGGTGGTGGATTTATTGGTGGCCACCTAGGTAAAAAATTAAAAGAAACTGGTGCACATGTTAGAATTGCAGATATTAAAAATCATGAGTATTTTCGTCATGATGAGATTTGTCATGAATTTATTAAATGTGATTTAACTGATCCAAAGGCTGTTGAATTAGTTATTACTGAACATTGTGATGAAGTATATCAGTTAGCAGCAGATATGGGTGGTGCTGGATATATCTTTACTGGAAATAATGATGCAAATGTCATGCATAATTCTGCGCTTATTAATCTTAATGTTGCACATGAGTGTGTTAAAAAGAAGGTAGGTAAAGTGTTTTACTCTTCATCTGCATGTATGTATCCAGAACATAATCAACTTAATCCTAATAATCCAAACTGTGAAGAATCTTCAGCATATCCTGCAAATCCAGATTCTGAATATGGTTGGGAAAAACTTTTTAGTGAAAGATTGTTTCTTGCATTTCATAGAAATTATTCTTTAAATGTTAGAATAGCTAGGTTTCACAATATATTTGGACCACAAGGTACATGGAAGGGGGGTAAGGAAAAAGCTCCTGCTGCAATGTGTAGAAAGGCTGCTGAAATGCAGAATAATGATAATTTCGAAGTTTGGGGTGATGGTTTGCAGACAAGAAGCTTTTTATATGTTGATGAATGTTTAGAAGCAGTTGAAAAACTTATGGATTCTAATTTTACTGGTCCAGTTAATATTGGATCAATTGAGATGGTAACTATAAATGAGCTTGCTCAAATGGCAATTGATATTTCACAAAAGCCAATAGGTTATTATAATATTGAAGGTCAAGATTTCATTGACAAATATGGTTTTAAATGTCCAATGGGGGTTCGTGGTAGAAATTCAGATAATACTTTATATAAAGAGAAAATAGGATGGGAAGTTTCACAACCTCTAAAGACTGGCATAGCTAAAACATATTCCTGGATAAAAGCACAAGTAGATGCACAAAAATAATTTATTTTCAAATTTAGATTCTCTAAAATTTCAATCAACATCACATAGTATAGGTGAAAAATTTATATTTTTTAGAGAAGATGAACTTCAGAGTCCACTAACTCAAATTGCCATTGGTAAACTAAAAGCTGAAGAAGTTGTACCATTTCACTTACATGAAAGCATGGAGGAAGTTTTTTTTATTTTAAGTGGAAAAGGAATATTTAGTATTGGTGAGGAACATTTTAATATTGATAAAAATTGTTGCATAAGAGTCCCAAGTGGCTTCTCACATTCAATAAAAGCAGAAAGTGATTTGCAATTTTACTATTTTGGTGTTGCGACAAATTAAACTATTTTTAATTGAGAATCCTATTAATCTGCCAGCATTTTTATCCAGACATGGTTTCCACTGGTTTGCATATGACAGAGTTAACTACCAAGTGGAAGGAGCTTCATCCAGAAGTTGATATTTCAGTTTTTACTGCAGAAAATTCTAGAGTAAACAAAAAGGAGCCTTTCAAAAATTTTGAAATCTATGAAGGAGTAAAAATAAATAGAGTTCAAAATATTGGAAAGCATCATGGGAGTATCTTTAATCGAATACTTTTTTCTATTGGGTTTATTTTAAAGTCATTTGTCTTTTTATTGGTTAATAGAAAAAAATATGATAAACTGATAATTACAACAAATCCACCTTTTTTAGGAATATTAATTTTAATTCTAAGATTTTTTGTGAAAATACCATATGTAGTAATAGCATACGATATCTATCCGCAGATATTAGATAAGATGGGCGTTTTGAGTAAAAGCAGTTTCCTATATCGATTTTGGAAATGGCTAAATATAAAGGTATATAATAATGCTTCTGCCATTATTTCGATAGGGACAGATATGACAGATATAATTCAAAAGGAAATGTGCGTAAATGACCTATCGAAAATAAAATTGATTTATAACTGGTCCGATAAAAAGAAAGTTTTTCCAATTGAAAAAACAAATAATAAATTTATTATTGATAATGGATTTATAGACAAGAAGATTTTACTTTATTCGGGAACAATGGGTATTACTCACAATATTGAAGATATTTTGAATGCAGCAAATGACCTTAAGGATGATAGAGATATTTTGTTTCTATTCATTGGTTCTGGGGCAAAAACTAATTTAGTAAAAAAATATATTTCAGATTCTCGAAATTCAAATGTTGTTCTAATGCCGTTTCAGCCAATTGAAATTATTTCGCAAACACTTTCTTCAGCTTCCCTTTCTTTTGTATGTTTAGATAGCGTATTCACAGGTTTAAGTGTTCCAAGCAAATCTTATGGCATCCTTGCTGCAAAAGTTCCAATTATTGCTATTATGGATTCAAATGCAGAGATTTCAAGAATGATTGAAAAATTTGAATGTGGTATTGTCTGGAATAAAGGAAGTAATGATAAATTGTCAAGTATCATTTTGAATTTGTTATCTGATGATAACAAACTAAGTGTAATGAAAGAAAATGCATACAAGGCTTTTATAAATAATTTTGATATTGAAATTTCAGTTGAAAAATACAATAATGTTTTAAAGTCAATATAGATTTGAAAGTATTAATTACAGGATCTAATGGATTTCTAGGTAATATTATTAATCAAAAACTAAAATCTAGCTGTGATATTTATACCCTGGGAAGACAAAATTCAGATTATTGTATAGATTTAAGTTCCAGGAAAAGTATAAATTTTACTCAAAAATTCGATCTTGTCATACATGCAGCTGGGAAAGCTCATATGATTCCTAAGACAAGTATTGACAATGATTCATTTTTCAATATAAATGTAGAGGGAACTAGATATTTACTTAAATCTTTACAATCTTCAAGTATTCCTAAACAATTTGTTTTTATCAGTTCAGTTAGCGTATATGGATCGAATAGGGGTATTTTAATTAATGAAAATGCCGATCTTAAAGCTGTTGATCCATATGGTAAAAGCAAGATTCAAGCGGAGGCAATTGTTCAAAAATGGTGTAATGAAAATAATGTACTTTGTACAATTCTTAGATTACCACTAATTGTAGGTCCAAATCCACCAGGAAATTTGGGTGCAATGATTAGAGGAATCAAAAAGGGCTATTATTTTAATATTGCAGGTGGAAATGCACAAAAAAGTGTGGTACTTGCTGAAGACATAGCCAACTTTATCATAGATGCGTCTATGGTAGGTGGGATTTATAACTTAACTGATGGGTATCACCCTACATTTAATGAATTAAGTAAAGTAATTTCTTTTCAATTAGGTAAAATAGGAGTTTATAATCTTCCCAAAAGTTTAGCTAAAATGTTCGCATTTACGGGAGATATTTTTGGTAAATTATTTCCATTTAATACAAATATGTACAATAAAATCACTTCAACATTAACATTTGATGATTCTGCAGCTAAAAGAGCTTTTGGTTGGAATCCTAAACCTGTAATAGAGAATCTAGACATCTTGTAGTGTTATATTAATGAATTCTTTAAAACACATATCTTTTGGTGCTCAAATTTTACAAGTTAAATTAGGAATTAATGAATTGCTTTATCTTAGCCCTTTAAGCCAAATTGATACTAAACAGACTTTAAGAGGAGGTATTCCCATTTTGTTTCCACAATTTGGGAATTTAAAAAAACATGGATTTGTAAGAGATCGTAATTGGAAGTTATTGAATGAAGAAAATAACCCAAATGACCTATTTATAGAATATGAATATGTTATAGATAAAGACCATTTTCTTGATTGGAAACATAGTGCAAAATTAAATTTAAAAGCATCTGTAATCAATAATGTATTTAATATAACTATACAAATATTAAATATAGGAGATACTTCATTTGAATTTACTGGCGGTCTACATCCTTATTTTAAGATTGATTCAAGAAGTGCAATTAAAATTAATGGCTTGGAATCAACTTTCTTTGAAGATTCTTTTCCAGAAATAAGTTTTGAGCTTTCTAGTGACAGAGTTATTGAAAGATTATATTTTACAAATAATGATATTTATTTTTATAATGGTTCTGATAATTTAGTAATCAAATCAAAGGGTTTTGATAGCTGGATGATTTGGAATCCAGGTAAGGAGGGTACTAAATATATTAATGACTTGCCGAACGAAGACTGGAACATGTTTTTATGTATTGAACCAATTGTACAAAATGTTCCCGTATTATTAAAACCACAGGAAATTTTTAATGGAGAATTTGTTGTTCAACTCTTAAACTAGATTTATTAATGTTTAATAAAATCTTTGCATTTATTCTAATTATTTTCTTTTCTCCAATATTTATTTTTGTTGCTTTCGCTATTTTAATTGAAGATGGTTATCCTTTCTTTTTCAATCAAAAACGAGTTGGTATTAACTATTCATTCTTCAATATTTACAAGTTTCGTAGCATGAAGAAAAATACGCCAAACTTAGCTACACATCTTTTAATTAACCCCGATCAATATCTTCTTAAAATTGGGAAGTTCATTCGAAAAACTAGTTTAGATGAATTACCTAATCTTATTAATATTATAAAAGGTGAAATGGTATTTGTAGGCCCACGTCCTGCTTTATATAATCAACAAGACTTAATGGAATTTAGAGTAGCTACTGGTGTTTCAAAATTAAAGCCAGGAATTACTGGATGGGCTCAAATTAATGGGAGGGATGAAATATCAATTGCCGAAAAGGTAAAACTTGAGCAAGAATATCTTAATAAAAAGTCTTTCTTATTTGATATTGAAATTCTCATAAAAACCTTTACAAATGTTTTATTTAGTAAAGGTGTGAGTCACTAGTTTTTAATTAGATAAAATAATCTTCCTATTATTTCTCTAATTCCCGTTTCTGATAGTTTCAAGTCTTCTCCGTTAGGTAAAAATCTATAATGTTTTTTGTTTGATTGCGAGTTGCTTTATAATCCACTTTATAAGAAACCACCTCAAATCCTTGCTTCTCAAACAACCGCTGCGCTCTATACATATGATAAGCCGATGTTACAAGTATTATTCTTTTACTTGGGCTTATTAGTCCTTTTACAGCCACTGCCTCGTCTGCAGTATTCTCCACATCTTTCGTTACTAATATTTTTTCAGATGGGAATTGATTAAAAGATTGAAAAATAAGTTTGTTCAAATCTTCATCCATGATTTGCGCAAAGGTAAATTGGCTCAGGGCTATTAATGCGAATAAGATGAGTGGTTTTTTCATAAATTTTAATCTTTAAAATTATTTA
>Ga0209443_1000704_pt1 | contig 22427 bp, 17 predicted proteins | sample LauGreBMM110DCMD_2_FD_187571 | JGI IMG/M metagenome (GOLD analysis project Ga0209443, IMG submission 187571) | Freshwater lake microbial communities from Lake Michigan, USA - Su13.BD.MM110.DCMD (SPAdes) (version 2) | ecosystem: Environmental > Aquatic > Freshwater > Lake | place: Lake Michigan... | reverse complement strand
GGTACTTATTCCAAGGCATATAATAAAAATCTCCTGTTTCAAAAGGATATGCATCTGAATAAGGTAATAGAGGTTCAATATCTTTATTGTTTTCTTTTTTACCTGTTAATTCTTTGTATTTTTCCTCATCCCAGTTGTACATTATTTTTGGGCCTGGGCCTAAATGAAAATGCATAATTTGTTCTCCAATGTTATCAATATGTACACCTAAAGGTGTCCAACCATAATTACCAATAAAAAGAGTCATTTCTAAACCTGTTAAAGGTATTCCTATTTTATCTAAAAGAGGCTGTAACTTTAGCAAAACATTATTTGAAACTTTCTCCGAGAATTTTTCAGTTCTGTTAATTATCATTCCAAATTTTTGTTTTTCAAAAATTCGATTTGCATAGTTTTCTATCTTCTCGTTTTCTGTTGGTGGTTCTTCAAAAAGTTTAGATATATAGTCGTTGTCTTGATCCTTTCCTTCTAAATAAACCCTAAAACCATAATTAGTGGTTTTATGAGAATAAATTTCTTGTAAAATCTTTACAGCTTCATCTTTTAATAGATTTACATCGTCTTTTGAGATGACATCTTTGTAAACTTTTGTTTTAGTGAAATTCTCACTATCACTTAAGAAATTATCCCACCATTCTGCAGTAAATGATTTTACTTCTGTAATTGTTGAATTTTCCATTTTAATATGTTTCAATTACTACAACTACAACAGGATCAGGTATTCTTATTTTTACTATAATTTTGTCAGCCATACCTCCCTTTAAAGTTGATGTCTCAAGTGGCGACAAAGTACTAACTTTTAAAAAATCTTTTGCATTGAATTTTTTGTTTTCCATTTTTTCTGTTTTTTGATTAATTGTTTTCAATGATATTGATTGCCCTTTTGTCATAAAGAAGTGATAAAAAATATAGTCCAGCCTCAATAGGCCAATCTTGTGTTAATGTTCTTAATAACTCATTTACTTCTTCTTCTTTGTTTTGATTTAGTTTATCAATAATTACTTCAAGTTCTTTATGATATTTGATTTTTACTTTATATCCTCTTGCAAAAACAATAAGTTCTTCTTCAAATTTTTCATAATATGTTTTAAAAGGATATGGGGTAATTATTTTTTTATTCTCTAATATTTCATAGTTATCAATATCATATTTTATTTTGTCATGTAAAGTCATAGGTATACTAGCCCAACCTCCGTTACTTAAAATCGCCAATTTAAACTCCTTATGAAGGTGTTTTAATAACTCCATAAAAGTCATATTTTGTAGATTTTCGCTCAAATTTATTACCGATTTAATATGGTCAAATGTCAAATCAATATCAGTGTCTTTGTTTGGACTTAATATTTCTTGATCATCATTTATATACTGTGTATTTATGGATTCCATAACTGCAGTTGTGAAATTTTTTTTAGTTGGATTGTTGAACCAAATAGTGAGACCTACAGAAAATTGATCTGAAAAACCTATATGATATTTATTCCATGGCATATAATAAAGGTCGCCTGTTTCAAAAGCATATTCATTTGCAAAGGGTAATAGAGGTTCAATATCTTTATTGTTTTCTTTTTTACCTGTTAACTCTTTGTATTTTTCCTCCTCCCAATTGTACATTATTTTTGGACCAGGACCTAAATGAAAATGAATTACATTTTCACCTCTAGTATCTTGGTGGATTCCTAAAGGTGTCCAACCGTAATTTCCAATTAATATGTGAGCACTCAAACCTGTTAAAGGTATGCCAACTTTATCCAACAGAGGTTGTATTTTCAGTAACACTTTGTGGGCTAAATCTTCTGAAAATTTTTCTGTATGATTTATTATCAATCCGAATTTTTCATTTGAAAACACTCTTTCAAAATATGCTGTTATGTTTTCGTTATCAAATGGGGCATGATTTTCAAACAAATCTTTCATAAAATCATTGTCTTGTTCTTTACCTCCTAAATATACTCTAAAACCGTATTTATTTGTTTTTAAAGTATATAATTCTTGAAGAATCTTTATTATTTCTTTATTTAATAAAGCTATATCCTCAGTACTTATTACATTTTTGAAAACTTTTGTTTTTGAAAACTTTTCATTCTCTTTTAAAAAAACATCCCACCATTCTGATGAGAAAGGTTTTATCTGTGTTGCTATACTCTGATCCATTATTATCATTATTATTTAAAAAAAGGCGGTGGATTTTCCACCGCCCATCATCTAAAATCTGTCTAAGAAGAAACTGTTGTAATAACTTCCTCTATTGTTCTTACTTTTTTAACAGTTTTAATTGCGTCAGCCATTCCTCCTTTGATCTCTGCAGATTCAAGTGGCGATAAAGTGCTAACATTCAAAAAATCTTTTGCATTGAATTTTTTATTTTCCATGTTTTCATTTTTTTATGGGTTAAACAATTGGTAAACTTTTAACGACACCAAAACTTTTTACATTCTGTTTTTATACCCTCGTTGGTCTTTTGCTTGCAAGCTATTTTTTTAATCTATTTTTTTCCTCTTCATTACTACTCTCTATTTGAGCAGTTTTAATATCTTTATTACCAAATTTATAAACTAATGATATTCTTAAAAATCTTATGTCTTCGTAATTTTTATATTTAATCTGATAGTTATTGGTTGTTGTGGTTTGGGTAATCATACTAGTTTTTAAAATGTCGTTTACTATAATTGCTAAACTGAATTTTTTATTTAGAAACAAAAATTTTAAAGACGCATCAAGCTGACTATATGCGGAGATTTTATCGACTCCTGAAACTCCTTTAAAATTATAGGAGTAGTTTAGTCCAAATAAAATTGTTTTTTCTTTATTAAAAGTAAAGTTATTATTAGTCGTAAGATTATAATTAACCCCAGTAATGTTTGAATTTATATAGGGTACAGACGATTTTGAATTGGAATAAAAAATATCAAAACTATTATAACTTTGAAACCATTTTAAAGGACTAATAGTATAAGATTCCGAAATACCAATGTTTTCTGAATTTAAGTAATTTAATATTATATTGGCTTGGATGTTATCCAATGGATTAATATAGACAATACCACCTATACCATCTGTAATTTTAGAATAATATATTTTACTGTTCCAATTATTTTTATAGGTATAATTAAATTCTAAATTATGACTATAACTAGGTTGTAAAAAAGGGTTTCCTTCCATATATTGATATTTATTGTTGTAAATTCTAAATGGGTTTAAATCTTCAAAGTTTGGTCTGTCTAATCGTTTACCATAACTAAAAGAAAAATTATTATTGTCGTTTGGAGTATATGATAAATAGAAAGTTGGAAATAATTTTGAATAGTTATTGTTGTTCGCTTGATTCAAGGTAACTGAATTACCTTGTGCTTGAGTTATTTCAAATCGAAGACCTAATTGAGTTTCCCATTTTTCTCCTAGCTTTTTACTTCCCGAAATATATAAAGCTTCCGTGTTTTCTTTATAAACAAATTTATTACTTTGTGATGGGTCGAATATTTGATTACTAGTTGTGAGATTATAAAGTGCTAAATCAGTATTGTTTTTTGTAAATGAAATTTTGCCACCAAAAGTTAAGTCTATAAATTTAGTTGGGAAATCAACGTCTATTTTTGCTGAATAATTTGTTATATTTTGTTCTGAAATATTATTTGCAGAATAATATGAGTTTGGAATGAAAATATTATTTGGCAATAAATTATTTGAATTAAATATTCTATCTTGGTTATCAGTAAATTTTAAGAAATTAAAATTTGTAGAAATTTTTCTACCTATGGTATCTAATTTGTATACGGAATAAATATCTAATGTGTTAAAATTATTTTTTATTTTGTTTTCTGCTTTACTAATAATTAATGAGTCTATTGCATTATTTGTATTATTTGTAATTATTGAAAAATCATTTTCTTTATTCTTTTTTCTATTATTACTACCCATATATTGTATGCCAATATTGAATTTATCTGAAAATTTATAATTAAAACCTAGTTTCCCTCGAATAAGATTGTAATAATTTCTATTTGTATTTACCTCGTTCCATATTTGAGTAGGATAAAAAAAAGTTGTATTATAATTTGGTGCAATCGAACCATTTGTATATCCCAAATCTGATTCAATGGAAATATTATCTTTGTTATAATTAAAACTACCTCCAAGACTTCCTGCTGGGTAGGTAGTTTGTGTATATGTACTTCTTATTGAGCTATTCCAACTGTTCTGTTTTGTTTTCTTTAGTTTTATATTGATTAAACCACTATTTCCTTGTGCATCATATTTTGCTGGTGGAGTTGTAATTACTTCAATATTTTTAATATTTTCAGATGGAATTGTTTTTAAAAAATTAATCAAATCATCACCAGAAAGCTGGATTAATTTATCATCGACCATAACGCCCATACCACTTTTTCCAATCATTGCAATTTTGTCATTCTGAACACGAATACTCGGGGTAATCTTCAAAGCATCAATAGCATCTCCGCCAGAGGCGGATATGCTGTTTTCTACATTGAAAACTAGTCTATCCACTTTTCTTTCTATAAGTTTTTTCTTTGAAACAATAACAATTTCTTCTAGCTGTTGATTTATTTCAGTTATAGTAATTACGCCAATATCTGTATCTTGGTTTACACTCATTTTTTGAGAGTGATAAATAACACCTAATTGTCTGATTGTTAATAAAAATTCTCCTTTTTCGGTTTCTAAAATAAATTTACCCACGGAGTTTGTGAGTTCACTTTTAAATATTATAGAATCTTTATTTTGTAATTGAACTTCTACAAACTCAACAGGATTATTTTTTCCGTCTTTTATTTGTCCGCTTATTTTTATTTGCGAAAAAACGTTATTTTTAAATAAAATAATCAGTAATAATACTAGAAAATATCTTTTTGTCATTATATTATAAATTCGTTTTTTTCTAATTTATAAAATTTATCATTTTTTTTAATACATTATGTATGCCTATCTCTAATTTTTACTTTACAAATTAGAATAATACAATATTAATAAGTTTAAAAAATATATAATTACGGTGTTTTGGAGTTTTTTTTACGGTGTTTTTGATACAATAAATTTGAATAACATATTGCTGTCGATATATCTAATCATAGAATGTGGGATTTATTGTAATAAAAAAAAGCCTCTATAAGAAGATATAGAGGCGTTCCTTTTAAATTTAAACATTATTAAATAAAGCCTAATTTCTTTGCGCTATCAATTAGTTCTTTATCTGTAGCATCTTCAAGAACTAATTGTTTTTTAATATTAGATTTTCGTTTCTCAATAGCACTTAATGATAAAGGTATAAATTTTGGTAGATTTATTGTCTTAATTCCATCAGCAATTAATTGAAGTATTTTGCTGTCATAATTGTCCCAATTGATATTTTTCTTAATCAATATTTTTTGTGCTAAAACAATCGATTGACTCAAATATATTTCATTCTCTTCAATACTTTTAAATATTTCGGGAAAGCATTTATAATTAATGTCGCTTTTTGCAATAAAACCTTCTGGATTTAATTCTTTAATTATTTGATTTACCCACAAAGGTTCTTTGTGCATAGAAATAATAATGATTTTACATTTTGGGAATTTTTGTCTTACATAAACTGCGACATCACTACCAGAAAATAGTTTTTTTTCTTCATAAGCTGGAAGGCTTATATCAATAAGTGCAAAATCTATAGTTTTTTCATTTAAAGAATAATTATTCACTGTATTGAATGCTTCTTTGCAATCATATGCGAATAAATAATTTGCCTTTTCATAAATTTTAATTTTTTTTAAGAGTGCATGATAACTATCCACGTTAATTGGATGATCATCTACAATCAGAAAGGAATTTTGAGATTTATTTAATTTATACATAGGGCAATTATAAAATCAAACTATATCAAAACTAATCAAAAAATATTAATAAATTACGGTTTTACCGTAAAATCAACTTTTTCAATCCCTATAAATTGCAAAAAAAAATGCTGTTTTCTTATATTTTAATTGATCAATCTGAGCATACAAATGCTATTTTGGAGTATATCAAAGAATTTGATGAATTTTTATGTGTTTCTGTTTGCACTTCAAGAAATGAGGCTGTAAATAAAATCTTGGAACTAAAACCCAATTTAGTATTCCTGTCACTTAGTTCTACTACAAATGAATTGGATTCTATTTCATTTTCTATAATTAGTGAACTGCATGAATTTTTAGTTGAGCTACCTTCATTCATTATTCTGAGCCCCACTAAAGAAGCTGCTTTTGAATCTTATCAGAGAGGAGCGTCAGGATATTTATTGAATCCGATTGATCCAAATGAATTAAGGAAATGCTTATTACGCTATCAAAAAACTCATAAAGCACTTCATAAAGAGACTATTTCTATTAAATCTAATGGCGATTATAATTTTATAAAATCTACTGATATTATTTATCTCAAAGCTGATAGTAATACAACTGATTTTTATTTAGCATCCGGTAAAGTAATAACAGCATATAAAACTCTTAAATATTTCGAAAAGCTATTACCGTTTTACTTTTTTAGAATTCATCACGGTTATATTATTAATATTCAACATGTGAGCCGAATCAATTTAGGGAAGAATAGCTGCTATTTGCAAAATAATGAAATTGTTCTTCCTTTTTCTAGAACATATAAATCAAATATTGATACCATTATTCTTAAAATATCTTAACTGAAATCGGTTGAGTTGTTGTTAAAAAACTACCAGTTGCTCTTATTGGTAGCCTAGTTACTAAACAAGCTTAATAAATTGATTTTCAATTGATTAAACTTAATAAATTTGACTATTCCAAAATCGGAATATTAAAGCTTTAATAGGTGTTTTAGTGTAGGGAAAAGACATTAAAGCGCTGCTGTGAAGACTTCCCTTCTTTTCAGAAAAATCAAATGAATTGTTGTGTCCAGAAGACATGACATAAGAAACTATTTCAAATTTTTTAACTAATCTTTAAACTAAATTTTTATGAAAACTAATTTTTTATTTAAGCTATTTTTAGTAGCTATTACATGTGTAAGTTTATATTCTTGTACAGCAGATGAAATTGCATCAACACCTGAAACCAAAATTAAAACGAGTAGTAATGCTAGGGATGGTGATCCTTTAATAATAAATCCTCGCTAAAAATAAATGGCCATGAATTTCATGGTCATTTTTTTTTTACTAAATTTGAAAAAATACCAGTTTGAAAAATTTACTATTTTTATGCCGTTGTACTTTGTTTTTAGTGCTGTTTTCCTGTAAAAAAGAAAATAGTGTTGATATTAATACCTCTTTTTTAGATACAAAATTATATAAACAAAATACTTCCTACACAAAGATTAAGTTTTTAGATTCATTAACAAATAGTTCAAGTCAATTTCAAAATGATTCCATTCATAGAAATTTTTTATTTGATATCTCAGATGAATACTATTATAACAATCAAAATAAAAAATCTTTGAATATATGTTATAAAGTACTAACACTTTCTAAACTAGCAAAGGATAGTGTATCTATTGCAAAAGCCTATTCCTACATAGGAGATAGTTACCAAATATCCCATAAAGACAGTGCCTATTATTATTACCAAAAAGCAGAAAAGTTGAATAGAATATTAAATAGAAATTATCATGTAGGTAAAATGTTATTTAAAAAAGGCTACATCCTTTTTTTTGAAGGAAATTATATTGAAAGTGAAGCTCAGGTAGCTAATGCTTTACTTTATTTAAAAAAAGAGAATGATGCTGAAATACTTCATGCCGCTTATACTTTAATGGGTTCAAATATGGAAAAAATTGAGGAGTATCCAGAAGCGCTTAAATATCAGTTACAGGCAAAAAATGTAATAAATAAGATTGAAGGTTCTAATTCTAACATTGAAAAGAAATATTTGTATAAAATAGAATCCTCTATTAACCTTGCGAATATTTATGAAAAGACAAATCAACTTGATAAAGCGATTCAAGAACTTGAACTTATTTTAACTCCAGAACTAAAACAAAAATGGCCATTAGGCTATGTTTCAGTGGTAGGGAATTTAGGCTATTCCAAAATGAAAAAAGGTATAATTAAGGATACCGATAATTACTTTAATGAAGCTTTAAACTTATCAAAAAAAAATAATTTTGAAAATAACAAAATCTATCAATTAAAAAATTTAGGAGAATACTATGCAATCGTTAAAGATACCACAGCATCAATTAAATATTTAAATGAGTCCCTACAATTAGCCCAAAAGCTTAAAATGGGAGAGGAAATAAAGAAGTCCCTGCAATTACTTTCACAAGTTGATTATAAAAATACTACTGTTTATGATCAAAAATATATTGCTATTAGTGATAGCTTGACTAAAGCCCAAAGAATTAATAGAAATAAGTATGCACGAATAGAATATGAAACATCAGTTGTAGAAGATGAAAATAAAATATTAAGTACTAAGAATACTTATATTTTGATTGGTTCCATTGTTTTGATGCTCATTTTACTTTCTATTATTATTGTTAGATATATAAAAAGTCAGAAACGAGAAATTGAATTTAGAAAATCACAACAAAAAGCAGAGGAGGAAATATTCGATTTATTAAAAGAGTACCAACTTAAGCTAAGAATAGCAAAAGAACTTGAACAAAATCGAATTTCTAAAGAATTGCATGACAGTGTAATGAATAAACTATATGGTGCCCGTATGCAACTCGGTATTCTTAATGAGTATAATGAAGAAAATATAAAAGAAAAGAGGTTAGTTTATGTGGATTTACTACAAGAAATAGAACAAGAGATTAGAACTATTTCACATGACTTACACACTGAAATTAATGAGACACAGTTTGACTATACTAATTTACTTTCTAATCTAATCCATTTGCAAAATGAAATTGGAACTACGTCTTTTACCCTTCATGTCGCGCCTGAAATTATCTGGGATTCCATTGACAGTTTAAGAAAAGTTACTATTTTCAGAATCGTTCAAGAATCACTATTGAATATTTCAAAACATGCCAATGCAAGTACTTGTTATATTACTATTTTAGTAGATGATAATCATTTGGTTTTGGAAATTAAAGACGATGGTATTGGTTTCGATTTGAATGTAACAAAACAAGGGATAGGCTTGCAAAATATCCAAGAAAGAGCCAAAACGATTAATGCTAATTTAGAAATTATTAGTAAGCCTAATGAAGGGACAACTATCAAGTTGAAAGCAAAAATCGGAAGTTTATAAAGCTCCCGATTTTTTTATTGTCGCTTCCTTAAATACAAACTTATCCTTTAAAAGTTTCATATCTTCACTCACTTTTCTATCCAGGACTTTGGCATAATGTTGCGTAGTACGTAAGTTTTTATGTCCCAACATTTTACTTACACTTTCTATGGGTACTCCATTAGTTAAAGTTACTGTAGTAGCAAAAGTATGTCGAGCAATGTGAAAGGTTAATTCTTTTTCGATTTCACAAACCGACGCTATTTCTTTTAAGTAAGCGTTCATTTTTTGGTTAGATAGGATAGGTAGTAGCTTGTCTTCATTATTGCATTGTGGGTGATTCTCGTATTTATTAATTATCATTTGTGTAACGGGAAGGATCGGGATTTTGGAAGCACTTTCTGTTTTTTGTCTGTGCGTAAATATCCATTTCTCGCCATCAATTCCGTAGCTTATATGCGACTTTGTTAAGTTTTTGACATCAATGTATGCTAAACCAGTAAAGCAGCTGAAAAGGAAGATATCGCGAACTAGAGAGAGTCTTTCGGTTTTGAAGTCTTTTTCGATTATAGATTGGATTTCTTCTTCAGTTAGATACACGCGTTCTACTTCTTTGACTTTTGATTTGTAATTAGCAAATGGATTTTTATCCAACCAATCATTGGCCAAACAAAGCTTGATTATTTTATTAAAATTTTTAAGGTATTTAACTGCTGTATTATTAGCGCAGTTTCTAACGCTTCGAAGCCAGAATTCATAATCTGTTACAAAAGCATGGTCAATCTTTGTAATATCGATATCGGAAAAATTGTATTTCCATCGCATGAACTCAATCGTATGTTTGAGCGAAGTAGTATAACGTTCTAATGTTCCTGGAGCGTATTCTTTTCCCACAAGCTCTTTAATTTTGTTGTGGTCTTGGAAGATGGGTACAAGCATACGTTTAGTTTCAGTTAAACCAAATAATTCATTCTTTAAATTCTCAGAAGTAATTCTGATGTCTTTTTTAAAAAGTCTCTTTTCCGCTTCTAAAACTTGATTTTTTAGATAATCAAGATGACTATTGATTGTTCTAGCTTCTTCGTTAGTGCCCTTAACTTTACTACCTTCTGAAGACCATTTATCTGGATTAATAGATTTGTTGGTGCTAAACTCAAAACGTTTAGCGTTCACTGTAACTCTAGTGTAGATTGGACAAACTCGTAAATTGTTGACTTTTGCTCTCTTGATGTAAAAGAGAATGGATACTGATGTGTTCATTGTTGGTGACCTTAAAGTTAGTATTAAATTTATTCGATTTAATAACTACACACAAGATGTACATTTTTTGAATATGTTATTGAACACCTTGTAGTAGCGGTGCTTTCGTTGCGAGGAGTCACTTAAATTTTAATTTTTTAGTGACACCTCGAAAGACACCTAAACTTTGAGATTTAATGAATAATTTGATATTGCCCTAAATGAAAAAACCCACTAAATTGTTGAATTTAGTGGGTTTTGTAACCGTTTGTATTTCTACTGGCGGAGAAAGAGGGATTCGAACCCCCGGACCTGTTACAGTCAACAGTTTTCAAGACTGCCGCATTCGACCGCTCTGCCATTTCTCCAATAAGACGCATATGATTTTCTCAATGCGGTTGCAAATATAGCAACCTTTTTTTGATTTCAAAAACATTTATTCAGAAAATATATGTTTAATTATAGCCAATTAATTTTTACTGCTTTAAAGTGATGACTAAAGGGTGAACTAAAACAAACCTTTAAAATATTAATATTTTACATATTCTATAATTTCCAATCCATAACCAATCATACCAACTCTCTTAGTTTGCTCAGTATTAGAGAGCAACCTGATTTTTGATATATCAATATCGTGTAAAATTTGTGCTCCTATTCCAAAATCTCTATTGTCCATTTTGATTTGTGGTGCCTTGAAAACTCCTTTATTTTGTAATTCTTTTAATTCGATAATTCTATTTAATAAATCATCGGAATGAGATTCTTGATTAATAAATAACACTGCTCCTTTTCCTTCTGAATTAATCAATTCAAAGAGGTCGCATAATTTCTTGTTGGCGTCATTTGTAAGCGTACCTAAAATATCGTTATTAATTAAGGTAGCATTAATTCGGGTTAATACAGCTTCGCCAATATTCCAAGTTCCTTTGGTCAAGACAACATGAATGCGGTTGTTAGTGGTTTGCAAGTAGGCTCTCAATCTAAAAATGCCAAAACGAGTCTGAATATCAAAATCTTCTTTTTTAACAATCAAGCTGTCATTTAGCATTCTGTAGGCTACCAAATCTTCAATAGAAACTAATTTTAAATCAAATTTCTTGGCCACTTCCACTAATTGTGGCAAACGCGCCATAGTTCCATCTTCATTCATGATTTCGACGATTACACCAGCAGGTTTAAATCCTGCTAAGCGAGCAAAATCGATGGCAGCTTCTGTATGTCCGGTTCTTCGTAAAACACCGCCTTGTTTTGCCATCAAAGGAAAAATATGTCCAGGTCGCGCCAAATCGTGTGATTTGGTTTCTGAATCTACCAATGATAAAATTGTTTTTGATCTATCTGATGCTGAAATTCCTGTAGTTACTCCGTTGCCACGCAAATCAACCGAAACCGTAAATGCCGTTTCCATGGGATCCGTATTATTATTTACCATTACATGCAAACCTAATTCCTTGCATCGACTTTCTGATAACGGGGCACAAATTAAACCTCGTCCGTTCGTAGCCATAAAATTGATCATTTCTGGTGTAACTTTTTCGGCAGCAGCCAAGAAATCTCCTTCGTTCTCTCGATCTTCATCATCAACCACAATAATGATTTTACCTTGACGAATATCCTCAATGGCTTCTTCTATTGTATTTAACTTGAAAGTTGGTATTGACATTTGATTTAATTTTGTGATGGAAATAGTTTCTGAAATAATTTTTGAAAAGGGCTAAATATCGAATCAATATTGAATAACCCAATATCATTTGTAGCCCTATAGGTAAGTAAAACGGCCAAAGGAGTCAATATTATCGACGACATCCAAGACCCTAAAAAAGGAGTAATTCCATTTTCTCCTGCCAATCTTTTTCCAAAAGTATTGATAAAGTGAAAAGTGATAAAAATTAATACCGCAAAAACAATCGGCAATCCAACGCCTCCTTTTCGGATAATTGCTCCCAATGGTGCCCCAATAAAAAACATGATCAAACATGCAAAAGCTACTACAAATTTATCGTACAAAGCAATATAATGACTGTTTATATTTTTTTTCTTGTACAACATATCCTCCTTGGAACTGTCAATAGTTAGCAATGAATTGGAAACACTGCTGTTTGCTACTTCTAGAATTTGCATTTTTTGACTGTCATTTAGAAGTGCTAATAAATCCTTTTTTACAGCAATATTATCTTCCTTAACAAGTAATAAATTCTTATTGACCGCTGTCGAATATAAGTAGCGTTGGTGAATATTATCTGCAAAAGAAGCGATATCACGGTTGTAGTTTTTATGAAGCGAGTCTATCGTATAATTCAATTCGCCCACATTCAACATGGTAGTTGTATTGGTTATATTTTGATCGTTTTGATCGCCATTTAAAACCGACAAATCCAAATTAATTATATCTTTCTTAAAAGAAGCTTTCGCAAATGGAATTTTGTTTCTGTCCTCATAATTTTTTGGAATTATGTCTTCATAATAATAGCCATCATTCAATACTAATTTTAAAATATTAGAATTTTCATTACTTATTAATTTCCCGTTTTTAGCTTTAATAACTGTTCTAACGCCATCGCCACGAACTGATTTTTTATGAATGGTTATGCCTGTCAAAAAGTTTCCGTTTTCACCTGATTTCTTATCTACTTTAATGGTGTAAAAACCAATTTCACTAAATTGTCCCTCAGTTATTGCCATTGCAGGTTTTCTCTGGGCTATATTTTTTCTAAAATTTATGAATTTATATTCGGCATATGGGATTACATTATTAGAAAAAACAAAGGCTAAAATACTTAAGAAAAAGATTACTATTGTCAAACTTTTCATAGAACGTTGTAACGAAATTCCTGCCGATTTCATAGCTGCAAATTCATAGTTTTCGGCTAAATTACCAAAAGTCATAATAGAAGCTAACAATACCGAAAGTGGTAATACCAAAGGAATAATTCTCGGCATACCAAAAAGTAAGAATTTAACAATCAACATTAAATCTAAATCGCGACCTGCTAAATCATAAATGAAAAGCCAAATGGTTTGAAGAATGAATATAAAAAACAAAATTACAAATACCGTAGTAAATGTAATCGTGAAAGTTTTTAAAATGTATTTGTCAAGTATCTTCACTTCAAATTAATCTAATTTATTGATGTAGTATTTTGGGTACTTACTGGCGTCAAAGATAAATTGATTTTTTGATAACGGTTGGTTGGTTTTGAAAGAATTAACAGTCAAAGTTGTTTTAGTGCCATTCTTTCCTACCTCAATCAAATTATAGATATTTTTAGTTTGAATATCAATACCTAAAAGAATTTCTTTGCGTTGGTCTTTTGAACTATTGGGTGTCAATTTAATATATTGAATTTTGCGACCTTTAACATTCTGTATAATGTCCCAATTGAATTTGTATCCCGAATTAAAAAACGTAAGCATTTTTGATGGTGTTATGACATTATCCTCTTTTTCATTGAATTTAGAAATCGAAACTTCTTCATCTTCAGGATTGATAGTATAGGTCTTTTTACCGTCAAATATCTTTGATACCCCCATTAAATTCAAAATATACATATTCCCTTTCATGGTTACATTTCCTTTGCTATCCTGATTGATATTTTCTTTTAAATTGTTCAAAGAATATTTAAAATCGATAACAATATTATCGTAACTCTTAATTTTTGCAGTCACTTCATCTAGCAATTCCTTCGCCTTTTTATCTTGTGCATTGGTACTAAAACTAAAAAGCATTGTGAAAGCAATTAAAATAAATCCAATAGCAGATTGGCTTATTTTTAGTGGAAATGAATATGTCTTGATTTTCATCTTTTTGTTTTAATTTTGTTCATTACTGAAAAACTGATCAAGAGCATCCAAATCTAGAATATTTACATTTCGTGCTTTACTTCCCTCAAATGGACCAACAATTCCTGCCGATTCCAATTGATCTATCAATCTTCCAGCGCGGTTATACCCTAATTTAAGTTTTCTTTGCAAAAGCGATGCAGAACCTTGCTGTGCAGTAACTATTATTTCAGCAGCTTCTCTAAATAAGGAATCTCTCTCGGAAATATCCATATCAAGATTAATGCCACTTTCGTCACCTACAAATTCCGGAAGCAAATAGGCATCTGGATACGCTTTTTGAGAACCGATGAATTCTGTTATTTTTTCAACTTCTGGAGTGTCGATAAAAGCACATTGCACTCGAACAACATCATTTCCATTTGTGTAAAGCATATCTCCTCTACCAATCAATTGATCGGCTCCTTGTGTATCCAAAATGGTTCTTGAATCAATTTTAGAAGTTACTCTAAAGGCTATTCTCGCAGGAAAATTTGCTTTTATTAAACCTGTAATTACATTTACAGAAGGTCTTTGAGTTGCAATAATTAAGTGTATTCCAATGGCTCTTGCTAACTGTGCTAATCTCGCGATTGGCGTTTCCACTTCCTTTCCTGCAGTCATAATTAAATCGGCAAATTCATCAACTACCAAAACGATATAAGGTAAAAAACGATGCCCATTCTCTGGATTTAATTTACGTGCTTTGAATTTATCGTTGTATTCCTTAATATTTCTAACCATCGCATCTTTCAATAACAAATAACGATTGTCCATTTCCACACAAAGAGAATTTAACGTGTTCACAACCTTTGCGTTATCCGTGATAATTGCATCACCAGAATCTGGTAATTTGGCCAAATAATGTCTTTCAATTTTATTGAAAAGTGTCAACTCAACTTTCTTGGGATCAACCAAAACGAATTTAACTTCTGCGGGATGTTTCTTATACAATAAAGATGTTAGAACCGCATTCAAACCAACAGATTTTCCTTGACCTGTAGCCCCCGCCATTAATAAATGGGGCATTTTAGCCAAATCAACTACAAATGTTTCATTGGAAATTGTTTTCCCTAAAGCAATTGGCAACTCCATTTCAGCCTCTTGAAAACGTGACGAACCAATTACACTTTTCATAGAAACCATCGTCGGATTCTTGTTTGGAACCTCAATTCCAATAGTTCCTTTACCAGGAATTGGTGCTATAATTCGAATTCCTAAAGCCGATAAAGACAAGGCAATATCGTCTTCCAAACTCTTGATTTTTGAAATGCGAATTCCAGCTTCTGGCACAATTTCATACAACGTAACCGAAGGGCCAACGGTGGCTTTTATTTGTGCAATCTCAATTTTATAATTGCGTAGCGTTTCTAAAATTTTGTTTTTATTTTCTTCTAATTCTTCCTGATTGATAGTAATTCCGCCAGAGGAGTATTCTTTTAATAAATCTAATGTTGGGAATTTATAGTTGGATAATTCTAATGTTGGATCAAACAATCCAAAATCAGCTACCAAACGAGAGGCTAAATTTTCTTCTACAATATCTTCTTCGTGCGCTTTTTCAATAACAAATTCACTTTCTGTTTCAAATTTTCCGGTTAATGAAATCGGCGAAGAGGGCGATTTTAAAATAGGATCCATATTAATTTCCGAAGCATTATTAATGGTCGGTTTCAATGCTTCTTTATTAATTTCAAATTGGGAAGGTGGTTTCGAAATTGACACTTCAACTTCATCAACTTCTGCAACCGCAAATTCCTCTAAATTATACAACCCGTCAGAAACAGGTCTGTTTAGAGGTGTTAATTCAGTATCAATTTCTTTTTTAGTTCTTTCAAAAAAGGATTTTATAGCATCTGGAGATATTTTTATTTTGAATATTAAATAAATAATTATTGCTAATAATAACACCAAAAGCGTTCCCGGCTTCCCGATATAAGCTTGAGAAAATAAGTTCATTTCATAACCAATCGTACCTCCTAATTCGGGTAATGAAGTAGCGAAAAATCCAAGTAAAATGGAAATTATTACGATTGCAAATAAATCCCAAAACCATACATTTTTCATTTTTTTTAATGAAATATCCATGACCAAGAAAGCACCTGTTAAGAAAAATAATTTTACAAATAAGAAGGACGCAACACCGAAACCTCTAAAAATAAACAAGTCTGCTAAAAACGCACCGGATTTACCCAACCAGTTGTTTACGGTTTGAGCTCGATTTGCTAATTCAGAAACAGCACTTTGATCTTCTTGCCCGTGAATAAAAAATGAAATAAACGCCAATAGCAAAGCCACAGAAAACAATATCAATACAAATCCAAATAAGATTTTGTATTGTCTTCCATACTTCCACGGTTTTTGATCTTCAGAATTAGATTCTTTTTTATCAGTTGTAAGTGTTTTTTTTGCCATTCTTGATTGTACTTATTAGTATTATAAAAAAGAATTTATATGAATTTTGGTAAATAGATTAACAAACCTATTGCCATTGCTGTCAATGCGGCAAAAAATACGGCACCTGCTGCAATGTCTTTAATAAAACCAATTCTATGGTGAAATTCAGGGTGAATAAAATCAGCTACTTTTTCAACTGCGGTATTCAATCCTTCAATACTTATTACCAAACCAATTGCTAAGGTTTGAAACATCCATTCTTCGTGGGAAATATTAAAGTAAAAACCCGCAATAATTAATACTACCGCTATTGACGATTGCACCATGATACTGTGCTCGGTAGATATTAGTTTGATAGCACCTTTAAATGCAAATCCCACACTTTTAAATCTACCCGTAAAAAAGGTATTGTCTTTTTGAAATTCCATAATCTATTTTAAAGTGCTGCTAAAGCCGCATCGTAATTTGGTTCGTTAGCAATTTCCCCCACTTGTTCCGTGTGTGAAATTACTCCGTTTTCATCAATCACGATAATAACTCTTGAATGTAAACCTGCCAAAACGCTTTCCGAAATTTCCAAACCGTAGTCTTTTCCAAAAGCACCTGTGTTAAAATCCGATAGATTAATTACGTTTTCTAATACTTCAGCACCACAAAAACGACTTTGAGCAAAAGGTAAATCTCTAGAGATACAAAGTACTTTTGTATTGTTTAAAGCACTTGCTTTTTCGTTAAATTTTCTAACTGAAGTAGCACAAGTTCCTGTATCAATACTCGGAAAAATATTCAATACCAATTTGCTTCCTGCAAAATTTGCTAAGGTAGCTATTGATAAATCGCCTTTAACCAATTTAAAATCGATTGCTTTTGAACCCACTTTTGGTAACTCACCACTTGTGTTTATTGGATTTCCTCCTAATGTAATTGCCGCCATAATTGTTGTTTTTTTTAAGCATCAAAAGTAAGCAATTATATTGGGAATAAAAAAATCCGCTTCGAAAGTATCAAAGCGGTTAGTTAATAGTGACAAAAATAAGTAGGTTATTTACTGTAATAGGTTCAATTTACTGTTTTTTTGGCTGTAGCCAAAGTAAATTACGAGACCAATTAACAACCAAATGGTGAAATAAATCCAATTCCAAACACTAAGTTCAGCCATCATATACAAGCAAGAAATTAATCCCAGCAATGGAATTAGCGATAAATTTTGACGATACGACCAAATCGTTAAGAATATTAAAGTAATCAGAAAAATCCACATTGGAATTTTATGTTTAAAAAGACTGAAACCCGATTCAAATTTTTGTGATTCTGAAATTGGTAAGTCTTTAATCACAGCTTCATATTGCGTTTCATTTTCATAGTATTTGTTCAAAATAACCTCTAAATCAGGTTTCGAAGTAGTACTATTATTTTCATCAAAACCAGCCAAATACGTATACACTAATTCCGATTGTGTTTTATCCAATGAAGTTACAATTTCCTCAGGAGAATTAATTTTCTTTTCATTAGTAATAAAATCCATCGAGCTCTTATTATTGTATTTAAAAGCATAAAATAACCCTGCCACTAATAAAATAGGAATAACAAATTTTGAATTCACGTAAGGAGTTTTGAATTTTCCACGAGGAATATCTGTTTTATTTTGTAAAACCAATACTCCTGCACAAACCAATACAAAGGCAAATAATGTTCCTATGCTACACAAATCGGTTACCATTGTAAGGTTTAAAAACAACGCTGGAACAGCCACGACAAATCCTGTCACAACAGTTGCATACGATGGCGTTTTGAATTTTGGATGCACTCTTGAGAATTTTTTAGGCAACAATCCATCACGGCTCATACTCATCCAAATTCGAGGTTGTCCCATTTGGAATACCAATAAAACACTCGCCATTGCAATCACTGCAGAAACTCCGATTATAGCCGACATTACCTTTAAATCTAATTTTTCAAATACAAACAATAATGGATCGCCCACATTTAAATCTGAATAATGAACCATTCCGGTGAGTACCAATGCAATTGCAATGTATAAAACCGTACATATTATTATCGCCCACATCATTCCACGAGGCAAATCTCGCTGTGGATTTTCACATTCTTCAGCGGTTGTAGAAATGGCATCAAAACCAATATAAGCGAAGAATACTGCGGAAACTCCTTTCAGGATTCCACCCACACCGTTGGGAGCAAAAGGTTTCCAATTGTCCATATCAACATAAAAAACACCAACTGCAATTACCAATAAAATGATACATAATTTCACTAAAACCATTGCGTTACTTGCGTTTCGCGATTCTTTCATTCCGCGATAAACCAATGCTGTAATTAAAACTATAATTCCCAAAGCAGGTAAATCGGCAACAATATGGAAGTTTCCAATTACTGGCGAAGTAGTCCAAGCCAAATAAGAAGCTTGCATTCCTGAACTTAAATTTTCAAAGGATTTTCCACCTTGCATCAAAGCAGTTGCATCTTTGAAACCATTTGAGGCGGTTAAATAATCCATTTGAACCCAATCTGCTAGCACTTTCAAATGCCAATCGAATTTATGATTGAGATTAAGGATAATATTATTCATCAAACTCGTAAAATAATCACTCCACGAAATGGCGACCGTAATATTTCCAATAGCATATTCCATAATTAATGCCCAACCGATAATCCAGGCTATCAATTCGCCAAAAGCCACATAGGAATACGTATAAGCACTTCCCGAAACAGGCACCATCGATGCAAATTCAGCATAAGCAAAAGCTGCAAAACCACATGCAATTGCAGTAAATAGAAATAGAAAAACTACTGCAGGCCCACCATCAAAACTGGCTTTTCCAATGGTGCTAAAAATTCCAGCGCCAATAATTGCAGCAATTCCAAAAGAAGCCAAATCTCTAGTTTTTAAATGCTTACCGAGAGAACTATGTCCGTCAGCCTCGTTTTTAGCTACTTGTTTTAAAATGTCTTGAACCGTTTTTTTTCGGAATAAATTGGAGAAATTCATATGATATTGTAGTATATTAAATAACTTAAAGTAAAAACAAATATAACATAAATTTACTTTGTTTTAATAATTGAAATAAAATACATGTTATAGATAAAATCTATTAAAAAATAAGTTAAAACCATAAAATAACTATGAAAGTAATAAAGTGATACATTATATTTGTGAGTAAATTTTAAAAAATAAATTAGTCTTAATTAAATAAAATATGGAAAATTCGAACGACATTGGAAAATGCCCATTTCATCAAAACACATCGAAGAATGCTACACCTCCTTCGCAAAATTGGTGGCCTAAATCACTGAATTTAGATATTTTACATCAGCATGACTCAAAGACAAATCCATTAGGGGAAAATTTTAATTATGCTGAAGAGTTTAAAAAACTAGATCTTGGAGCTGTTAAAAATGATTTAAAAGTTTTAATGACTGATAGTCAAGATTGGTGGCCTGCAGATTGGGGACATTATGGCGGATTAATGATTCGATTAGCGTGGCACTCAGCTGGAACGTATAGAATTTCTGATGGTCGTGGAGGTGCTGGAACTGGAAATATTAGATTTGCACCTTTAAATAGTTGGCCTGATAACGGTAATTTAGATAAATCTAGAAGAATTTTATGGCCAATAAAAAAGAAATATGGTAACCAATTATCATGGGCCGATTTAATGATTTTGGCTGGAACCATGGCATATGAGTCTATGGGGCTAAAAGTATATGGTTTTGCTGGAGGCCGTGAAGATATTTGGCATCCTGAAAAAGACATTTATTGGGGTTCTGAAAAAGAATGGAAAGCCGTTTCTGGAAGTGAGGGAACTCGCTATTCAGGAGAAAGAGATTTAGAAAATCCATTAGCTGCGGTAATGATGGGATTGATTTATGTAAATCCAGAAGGTGTTGACGGAATACCTGATCCACTAAAAACTGCTCATGATGTTCGAACCACATTTCAAAGAATGGCAATGAACGATGAAGAAACTGTTGCATTAACAGCAGGTGGACACACCGTTGGAAAAGCACACGGAAATGGAGATGCATCTATTTTAGGACCAGAACCTGAAGCAGGACCAATTGAAAATCAAGGATTTGGTTGGATGAATCCAAAAAACAACGGAAACGGTGCTGACACGGTAACTAGTGGATTAGAAGGTGCTTGGACCACTAACCCTACGCGTTGGGACAATGAATATTTTGATATATTATTAAACCATGACTGGGAGTTAAAGAAAAGCCCTGCAGGTGCTTGGCAATGGGAACCAATAAATATTAAAGACGAAGACAAAACGATTGACGCTCACAATCCTTCGAAAAAGAACAATCCTATTATGACCGATGCCGATATGGCAATGAAAATGGATCCTGCATATAGAGTAATTTCAGAACGTTTTTATAATGATCCTGCTTATTTCTCAGAAGTTTTTGCAAGAGCTTGGTTCAAACTAACCCACAGAGATTTAGGTCCAAAAAATCGTTATTTAGGACCCGATGTCCCAAATGAAGATTTAATTTGGCAAGATCCAATTCCTACTGTTGACTACACTCTAACGGATAATGAAATAGAAGATATTAAAACAATTCTTTTAAACAGTGGTTTAACAAGAGTAGAATTAATCAACACCGCTTGGGATAGCGCAAGAACTTTCAGAGGTTCTGATTTTAGAGGGGGTGCTAATGGAGCTAGAATTAGATTAGTTCCTCAAAAAAATTGGGAAGGAAACGAACCTGAAAGACTTGAAAGAGTATTAAATAAATTAACTAAAATTCAAGCTGAATTAAGTAAGAAAATTAGCATTGCTGATTTAATTGTTTTAGGAGGTAGTGCAGCGATTGAAAAGGCAGCAAAAGAAGGAGGTTTTGACATTAAAGTTCCATTCGATGCCGGAAGAGGTGATGCCACTCAAGAAATGACCGATATCGAATCATTTGAGGTTTTAGAAACTTTAAACGATGCTTTCAGAAATTATGTAAAATCTAAATACATTGTTCAACCAGAAGAATTAATGCTAGACAGTGCTCAATTACTTGGACTTACAGCATCTGAAATGACAGTATTAATTGGCGGAATGCGAGTACTTGGTACTAATTTTGGTGGAACAAAACACGGAGTTTTTACAAATAATGAAGGCGTACTAAGCAATGATTTCTTTGTGAACTTAACTGATATGAAATACAGTTGGAAACCTGTTGGTGACAATTTATATACTATTGTTGACAGAAAATCGGGTGCAACTAAATGGACTGCAACAAGAGTAGATTTAGTTTTTGGTTCCAATTCAATATTAAGAGCTTATGCTGAAATTTATGCTCAAGACGACAACAAAAACAAATTTGTTACCGATTTTATTAAAACTTGGTATAAAGTAATGAATTTAGATCGTTTTGATTTAAAAAAGACTAAAAGAGAATAAATGAATTGATAATAGACTAAAAAAAATCAAGATAATTGGTGTTATTTGTGTCAAGAAAAAAAAGAGGCTGTTCTTATCGAACAGCCTCTTTTGGTATGCAATCCCGTTAAAAAGCGGGATAAGCGATTCACATCCACGTCAAAAGCGTGAGTTCTCTGCAATCCCGCTAAAGCTGGATAAGCGATTCACATCACGCCAAAAGCGTGAGTTCTCTGCAATCCCGCTAAAGCTGGATAAGCGATTCACATCCACGCCAAAAGCGTGAGTTCTCTGCTTATTTAACTTCTTCGTAATCTACATCTTGAACGTTGTCACCTTGCGCTTCTTGTGGTTGCGCTTCAGCTTGTTGGCCTTGTTCTCCTTGAGCGTACATAGCTTCTGT
>Ga0209443_1000701_pt1 | contig 22469 bp, 14 predicted proteins | sample LauGreBMM110DCMD_2_FD_187571 | JGI IMG/M metagenome (GOLD analysis project Ga0209443, IMG submission 187571) | Freshwater lake microbial communities from Lake Michigan, USA - Su13.BD.MM110.DCMD (SPAdes) (version 2) | ecosystem: Environmental > Aquatic > Freshwater > Lake | place: Lake Michigan... | reverse complement strand
GCAAAAGAGGGTCAGAAAGACAGACCAGAATTTAAGGCAAAACCAAAAGACGAAGACAGAGCAAGAGGAGATCAAGCCCCCTCTAAATCGAAACCCGCCGCAAAAAGAACTTCCAAAAAAGAATTCCCAAAAGGGAATAACAAAATTCAGGTGGTAGAAAAAGTAAAATTTAATTTCGGTAAGAACAAAAAATCGTAATGGGAAGAACAGCTTTGATTATTGGCAGCACCGGATTGATCGGTTCCCAACTTTTAGAACTTCTTTTAGAAAGTAAGGAATATTCAACAGTGATTGCCTTTATCAAAAGAGATTCAGGTATTCAGCACCCGAAATTAAAGCAATATATCATTGATTTTGACAGGCCGGAAACTTATAGAGAATTAGTCGTTGGTGATGATTTCTTTTGTACCATTGGCACGACCATAAAAAATGCCGGGAGCCAGGAGGCTTTCAGAAAAGTAGATTTTGAATACCCCCAGCAATTTGCTAAAATCGCCCTTGAAAACAAAGTCAAACAATTCTTGATTGTTTCCTCTCTTAGAGCTGAAGCCAACTCCTCAAATTTTTACTTGAAAACAAAAGGGGAAATTCAAGATTTTCTCAAAAAATGTCCTTTTAAAAGTGTTTCTGTATTTCAACCTTCCATCCTTTTAGGAAATCGTGTCGAATTTAGATTGGGAGAAAAAATTGGCAGCTTTTTTATGAAACTTTTTTCATTCTTGCTTATCGGCAATTTAAGAAAATACAAACCCATACAGAGTAAGGCTGTTGCTAACGCTATGTTTATAATTGCCCAAAAGAACAACAAAGGATTTCATACTATAGAATCTGATAGTATACAAGAAATTGCAAACAAAAAATCCTGAGCTTTGACCCAGGATTTTTTATCACATAACTATTTCTTTGATTACGAAAGTGCCGCTTTTACTTGGTCCGCTGCTTCTTGAAATTCTACAGCTGATAAAATTGGCATTCCTGAATTATCAATTAATTCTTTTGCAATAACTGCATTGGTTCCCTGCAAACGAACAATAATTGGCACTTTAATCGCATCTCCCATGTTTTTGTAGGCATCTACAACACCTTGAGCCACACGGTCACAACGAACGATTCCACCAAAAATGTTAATCAAAATTGCTTTTACATTTGGATCTTTCAAAATAATACGGAAAGCTAATTCGACACGTTTTGCATCTGCAGTTCCACCAACATCCAAGAAATTTGCCGGTTCAAAACCTGCATATTTTATTAAATCCATCGTTGCCATCGCCAATCCAGCTCCATTTACCATACAACCTACGGTTCCGTCAAGATCCACATAATTAAGACCTGCTTCTTTTGCTTCAACCTCGATTGGATTTTCCTCGCGAACGTCACGCATTTCTGCCAATTTTGGATGACGGTATAAAGCATTATCGTCCAAATTCACTTTAGCATCAACGGCAATAATTTTATTATCTGAGGTTTTTAAAACGGGATTAATTTCAAACATCGAAGCGTCAGAACCAATGTAGGCATTATATAAAGCACTTACAAACTGAACCATTTCTTTAAAAGCATTTCCAGAAAGCCCTAAATTAAAGGCAATTCTTCTGGCTTGAAAACCTTGTAGTCCAACGGTTGGATCAATCTCTTCGGTAAAAATTAAATGTGGAGTATGTTCTGCCACTTCTTCAATATCCATTCCACCTTCGGTAGAATACATAATCATATTACGACCTTTACTTCTATTCAATAAAACCGACATATAAAACTCCGAAGTTTCCGTTTCACCCGGGTAATAAACATCTTCGGCGACCAAAACCTTATGTACTTTTTTACCTTCTGCAGATGTTTGCGGTGTAATCAATTGCATTCCGATGATTTGACCAGATATATCTTCAACTTGTTGAAGGTTTTTAGCAAGCTTAACCCCGCCACCTTTTCCGCGTCCACCAGCATGAACTTGGGCTTTAATAACATGCCATCCTGTTCCCGTTTCAGCAGTCAATTGTTTTGCAGCAGCAACTGCTTCTTGTGGATTATTCGCCACATAGCCACGTTGCACTTTTACGCCATAACTGGCCAGTATTTCTTTTCCTTGGTATTCGTGTATATCCATATTGAGGTATTTGACAAGATTCTGAATGTATTCCAGAAATTAAGTGAGGCAAAAATAACACAATTCATCTTAAAACTAAAATGTTTTTTTGATAATAAAACCGAGAATAAAATAGTTGGTGTTATTTTGTGTTTTAATTTATTATTCCTTCAATACTGAAATAACAAAAGTCAATTTATGATAAAAATAGTAAGTTTCAAACTACTATATCGATTTATAAATAAAAATAAAAGTAAAAAATTTTTCACTTTAAACCCAATTTATGTTTTTGAAGCCAAAACGAATTATCGATTTATCAATTTGAAACCATAAGAATACATTATCATCAAATAATCATAGTTTTTTCTACTATTATTGTAAAAGTACCTCTATTAAACCGTTTTCAATACATTATAGCTAATGAAATCTTTATTTTTGCATAAAAATTAATAAGCATGAAAATTAAAGAACAAGGTCTTTATTTGCCAGAATTCGAGCATGAAAACTGTGGGGCTGGTTTTATCTGTAACCTTAAAGGCGAAAAAACAAATCAAATCATACATGACGCCTTAGAAATCCTTGTAAAACTCGAACATCGTGGAGGTGTTAGCTCGGATGGAAAAACTGGTGATGGAGCCGGACTATTAATTGATATCCCTCACGAATATTTCAATAGGGTTTGTGATTTCAAGCTGCCGGAAGCTCGTGAATATGCAGTTGGAATGGTATTTTTACCAAAAAATGAAAATCAATATGTTTTTTGTAAAAAAACATTCGAAAAAGAAATAATAGCTCAGGGATTAACCATTTTAGGATGGAGAGAAGTTCCTGTAGATTCTTCACAATTAGGACAAATAGCCGCCGCTTCTGAACCAAGAATTGATCAAATTTTTGTTGGAAAAAGCGAACCAATTGATGATGCCACATTCAAAGCAAAGCTTTATGCGGCCCGTAAAATAACGGAACACACTATTATCAATTCTAAAATATCTGAGAGCTCTTATTTTTATATCCCTAGTTTTTCAACTACTACGCTTATTTATAAGGGGATTATTATGCCCGAAGATATTGGTCCGTATTACATTGATTTACAGCAAACTGATTTAGTAACGCGATTAGCATTAGTACACCAACGTTTTTCTACCAATACAATGCCTTCTTGGGAGTTAGCCCAACCCTTTAGATATATATGCCAAAATGGGGAAATCAACACTTTGCGCGGAAATGTAAGTAGAATGCGCGTTAGGGAAGAAATCATGAAGAGCGATGTTTTTGGTCCGCAAATTGAAAAATTATTTCCAATTATTATTCCAGGAAAGTCGGATTCAGCCTCTATGGATATGGTGGTAGAATTGTTGATGCACACCGGCAGATCATTGCCAGAAGTGATGATGATGATGATTCCTGAAGCATGGGAAAAACACCAAACTATGTCATCAGAACGAAAAGCATTCTATGAATATAATGCCTGTATTATGGAGCCTTGGGATGGTCCTGCCTCTGTTCCGTTTTCAGATGGTGATTATGTGGGTGCCTTATTGGATCGTAATGGTTTGAGACCTTCACGATATACGGTAACCAAGAGTGGAAAATTGATCATGGCATCCGAAATTGGTGTTGTAGCAATAGCTCCTGAAGATGTCGAAAGCCACGGTAGATTAGAACCAGGTAAAATGTTCTTGGTTGATATGAACGAAGGACGCATCATTAATGACGAAGAAATCAAAAGCAAAATTGTTTCTGAAAGACCTTATCAGGAATGGTTAAATCAATATAGATTAAATTTAAAAGACGTACCAAGTACATCAGAAGTTTGTTCTATTGAAATTACAGATTTAGCTACGAGAGAACGTTTGTTTAATTATACATTAGAGGATATTCAGGACATTATTACTCCAATGGCTCAAAGTGGTAAAGAAACATTAGGCTCAATGGGAACAGATACACCATTAGCCGTTTTATCAGACAGACCACAATTAATCTATAATTATTTCAAACAATTATTTGCGCAAGTTACCAATCCTCCATTAGATGGGATTCGTGAGGAAATCGTTACTGATATTAGTTTGGCATTAGGCCAAGACAGAAATATTTTTGACATTTCAAGTGAGCAATGCCGAAAATTAAGAATTCAGAATCCTGTAATTTCAAACAAAGATTTAGAAAAAATAAGAAATATTTCGGTAGATAACTTCAAAGCAGAAACTATTGAAATATTATATCCAAAAGCCAAAGGGTTAAATGGACTGGAAGATGCCTTGGAAGCTATTATTGTTCAAATTACAAAAGCAATAGAAAGAGGCACTAATATCATTATTTTATCTGATAGAGGTGTTGCCAAAGATTTGGCTCCTATACCTTGTTTACTTGCATGTTCTTACATAAATCATCAGATGAATCGTTTACGTAAGCGATCTTATTTTGATATTATCATTGAATCTGCCGAGCCACGAGAGCCACATCACTTCGCTACTCTTTTTGGATATGGAGCAAGTGCCATCAATCCTTACATGGTAAATGAAATCATCCGTGTTCAAGTAAGAGAAGGATTTATTACTGGTATCGATGAAGAAAAGGCGGTTCACAATTTCAATAAAGCCATTGGTTATGGGATTTTAAAAATTATGAATAAAATAGGAATCTCTACTTTACATTCCTATAGGGGTTCACAAATTTTTGAAATTGTAGGTTTCAATTCTAAGTTCGTTCAAAAATATTTTCCATACACTACTTCAAGAATTGAGGGTATTGGACTGTATGAAATTGAAAAAGAAATTAATGAAAGATACAAATATGCCTACCCAGATACTTTAATCCAAAACAGATTGGGATTAAACATTGGTGGGGAATATAGATGGAGACGTAATGGAGAAAGACACATGTTTAATCCTACTACAATTGCTAAATTACAACAAGCGGTTCGATTGAGTGATCAAACTAGCTATGATGAATATGCAAAAGCTGTAAATGATCAAGCAAAAAGTTTAATGACAATTCGTGGTTTATTCGAATTTACAAATCTTGATCCTATTCCGTTGACTGAGGTAGAACCGTGGACCGAAATCGTAAAACGATTCAAAACTGGTGCTATGTCTCTTGGTTCGATTTCCAAAGAAGCACACGAAAACTTGGCTATTGCCATGAATCGTATTGGTGGAAAATCGAATTCTGGAGAAGGCGGTGAGGATAGAAACCGTTTTCAACCGGATATCAATGGTGACAGCCGTAACTCGGCAATTAAGCAGGTTGCCTCTGGACGATTTGGTGTTACTTCTCATTATTTGTCTAATGCAAGAGAAATTCAGATAAAAATGGCTCAAGGTGCAAAACCTGGCGAAGGCGGACAATTGCCCGGCGAAAAAGTAGATCCTTATATTGCTGCCACACGTAATTCAACACCTTATGTTGGATTGATTTCACCACCGCCTCACCATGATATTTACTCAATAGAAGATTTAGCGCAATTAATTTTTGATCTAAAAAATGCCAACAGAGAAGCTCGTATCAACGTGAAACTAGTTTCTGAAGTAGGTGTTGGAACAATCGCTGCTGGTGTATCAAAAGCAAAAGCAGATGTAGTTTTAATTGCTGGTTATGACGGAGGAACTGGGGCTTCGCCGCTTACTTCGCTAAAGCACGCAGGATTACCTTGGGAACTTGGATTGGCAGAGGCACAACAAACTTTAGTTTTAAATAACCTAAGAAGTAGAATCATTGTAGAATGTGACGGACAATTAAAAACGGGTCGTGATGTGGCTATTGCCGCTTTATTGGGAGCCGAAGAATTTGGTTTCGCAACAGCACCACTTGTAGCTTCGGGTTGTATTATGATGCGTAAATGCCACTTAAACACTTGTCCAGTTGGTATTGCAACCCAAGACAAAGAGTTGCGTAAAAACTTTAAGGGAACGCCGGAACACGTTATTAACTTCTTCTACTATGTTGCGGAGGAATTAAGATGCATTATGGCGCAATTAGGTTTTAGAACATTAGATGAAATGGTGGGGCAAACTCACAAAATTAATTCTAATCAAGCAATAACGCAGTATAAAGCAAAAGGTCTTGATTTATCGTCTATATTACATACGCCTGTTGGATATGGAGAAAAAATTCTTAGAAATACTGAAAAACAAGATCATAACTTAGCAAACGTAATTGACTTTCAAATATTGAAAGACTCTCACCGTGCGATTCATGGTAAAGAGAAAATGATATTGAATTATCCTATTAATAATACTAATCGTTCTGTTGGTGCAATCATAAGTAATGAAATTTCTAAATTATATGGATATCTTGGTTTACCTGAAGACACTTTAAACGTGAATTTCACTGGTTCTGCCGGTCAAAGTTTAGGTGCCTTTAGTGCCCACGGATTAACATTTACCGTTGAAGGAAACACCAATGACTACTTAGGAAAAGGACTTTCTGGAGCTAAGCTAATCATTAAGAAACCAGCAAAAGCAACATTCGTTGCCGAAGACAATGTTATCGTTGGAAACGTTTGTTTATTCGGAGCAATCGAAGGAGAAGCTTATATAAATGGTATTGCAGGTGAACGATTTGCCGTTCGTAACTCTGGAGCAACTGCTGTTGTTGAAGGAGTTGGTGATCACGGCTGTGAATACATGACGGGTGGTAAAGTAGTCGTTTTAGGTAAAACAGGAAGAAATTTTGCTGCTGGAATGAGTGGCGGCATTGCCTACATTTATGATCTTGAAAAACAATTTGTAAACGGTTTGTGTAATACAGAATCAATAGATTTTGAAACCGTAGAAGGAGTTGACGCCGAAGATTTAAAATCATTGATCTCTAAACACGTGCTTTATACCAATAGTAATAGAGGGGCTGAGATATTAAATGATTGGACAAACAGCTTAGGTAAATTTGTAAAAGTAATGCCTACTGATTACAAAAAAGCCTTACAACGTTTGGAAAAAGAAAAATTGTTACAAGAATTAACAGCATAATATAATGGGAAAAGTTACAGGTTTTAAAGAATTCGAAAGAGAAGATGAAACATACACGGCTGTAAAAGAACGTGTAGGTCATTATAATGAATTTACGGTTCCTTTGAGTGAAGCTGAAATTACAAAACAAGGATCCCGTTGTATGGATTGCGGTATACCTTTTTGCCATAGTGGATGTCCTCTAGGAAATTTGATTCCAGATTTCAATCACATGGTGCATCAAGGCGAGTGGCAGAAAGCCTCTTGGATACTCCATTCAACAAATAATTTTCCGGAATTCACGGGACGTCTATGCCCTGCCCCATGCGAAAAAGCATGTGTGTTGGGGATTATTGCAGAGCCCGTTTCTATTGAAAATATAGAAAAAAATATTGTGGAACGTGCCTTTAAAGAAGGATGGATTAAGCCGCAACCCCCTAAAACTAGAACTGGAAAAACAGTTGCTGTTGTAGGTTCAGGTCCTGCAGGTTTAGCCGCTGCACAACAATTAAACAGAGCGGGGCACTTAGTTACCGTATTCGAAAGAGATGATACTGTTGGTGGATTATTGCGTTATGGAATTCCGAACTTCAAAATGGAAAAAGGAATTATAGACCGTCGTATCGCAATTTTAGAAGCTGAAGGTATTATTTTCAAAGTAAACGCTAATGTTGGCGTAAACTATGACATTAACGACTTAAAAGCTTTTGATTCCATCGTACTATGCGGTGGAGCAACGGAAAGAAGAGGTTTGCCAACTCCCGGAGCAGATGCAGACGGAGTGGTTCAAGCAATGGATTTCTTAACCCAACAAACAAAAGTAGTTTTTGGACAAAAAGTAGAAAATCAAGTATTGGCTACCGGCAAAGATGTAATCGTAATTGGTGGTGGAGATACAGGTTCTGACTGCGTGGGCACATCAAACCGTCACGGTGCAAAATCAGTGACTAACTTTGAGATTATGCCTAAACCTCCAGTAGGAAGAAGCGAAACCACCCCTTGGCCTTATTGGCCACTACAACTGAAAACATCGTCTTCTCATAAAGAAGGTGCTGAAAGAAACTGGTTGATTAACACAAAAGAATTCGTTAAAGATGCCAATGGTAAATTAATCGCTCTAAAAACAGTGAACGTAGAATGGAAAATGGTACCTGGGCAACGTCCTGAATTAATAGAAGTACCTGGTTCTGAAAAAACATGGCCATGTGATTTGGCATTATTAGCTTTAGGTTTTACGGGTCCTGAAAAAACATTGAGCAGCCAATTAGGTTTAGAACTTGATTTTAGAAGTAACTATAAAGCAGAATATGGCAAATACCAAACCAATGTTCCTAACGTCTTTACCGCAGGTGATATGAGAAGAGGACAATCCTTAATAGTTTGGGCTATCTCTGAAGGCCGTGAAGCTGCGAGACAAGTAGACATTTACTTAATGGGTTCCAGTAATTTACCAACAAAAGAAGGTGGAGACTTGCCTAGTGTATAAATAGTAATAAAACATTTTTATTAAGCCCTTAGATTTTTTTTCAAGGGCTTTTTTTTGTTTAATAAACAATAATTATATCGATTTATGTTTATTTTGAAACATTTTGTTATAATTTGTTAGTTTTCAGTTTTCCACTTGTGAGTATCGCTAAAGAGTAATAAATTTGTATAAAAATATTACCATGCAAGCGAAAGACTTAGTACAATTAGCAGAACAATTCGGGAGTCCATTATACGTATATGATGCGGCAAAAATCCAATCTCAATATAAAAGATTAACAAGTGCTTTTTCCAAAGTAGAAAAATTGCGTATCAATTACGCCATGAAGGCTTTGTCTAACATTGCCATTCTCCAATTGTTGAGAGAATGCGGTTCTTGTTTAGATGCGGTTTCAATACAAGAAGTGCAACTAGGACTTCATGCAGGCTATTCACCTGATCAAATATTTTTTACTCCAAATGGGGTTTCTCTCGAAGAAATTGAAGAAGTGTCTGAAATGGGAGTTCAAATCAACATTGACAATTTATCTATATTAGAACAATTTGGAACAAAACATCCTAAAGTTCCTGTTTGCATTCGAATCAACCCTCACGTTATGGCAGGCGGAAATGCCAACATTTCAGTAGGACATATCGACAGTAAATTTGGAATTTCTGTTCATCAATTACCGCATTTGGTTCGTATTGTTGAAAATACCAAAATGAACATCGTTGGAATCCACATGCACACGGGTTCTGATATTTTGGATATTGAAGTATTCCTATATGCTGCGGAAATTCTTTTTGATGCAGCCAGAAACTTCAAGAATTTAGAGTTTTTAGATTTTGGTAGCGGATTTAAAGTGCCTTACAAAAAAGACGATATTGAAACTGATATTGAAGAATTAGGCAGAAAATTATCCAAAAGATTTAATGCTTTCTGTAAAGAATATGGTAAAGATTTGACCTTGATTTTCGAACCAGGGAAATTTTTAGTAAGCGAAGCTGGTTATTTCTTAGCCAAAGTAAATGTGGTAAAGCAAACTACTTCTACTGTTTTTGCTGGAATTGACAGCGGTTTCAATCACTTGATTCGACCAATGTTTTATGGTTCACAACATTATATTGAAAATATTTCTAACCCCAAAGGAAAAGAACGTTTCTATTCCGTTGTCGGTTATATTTGCGAAACGGATACGTTTGCCAATAACCGCCGAATATCCGAAATAAACGAAGGTGACATTCTAAGTTTCAGAAATGCAGGAGCTTATTGCTTCTCGATGGCCTCAAATTACAATTCGCGTTACAAACCCGCAGAAGTATTGTGGCTCAATGGCGAAGGGCATTTAATTAGGGCACATGAAACATTTGAAGATTTACTTAAAAATCAAATCCCGTTGTCAATTACAGCAACAGTCTAATAAATAAAAATCCCATTTCTATAAAATGAAATGGGATTTTTTTGTGTCTTTTTACAAGTGATTATTCTAAAAACATAAATTAGTTATCTTCCAGAATTTCTTCAAGAACCTTAGCCTCTGTTCCGTTTGTAAAAGGTATTTTTAGTATTTGAGATAGTGTAGGCGCAATTTGTGTTATTGCTTTTTTGTCAAACGACTCCCCTTTTTTAATATGCCATCCATAAAAAAGTAGCGGCACATGGGTATCGTAACTATACGCTGTTCCGTGAGAAGTTCCGGTCGCTCCGTATTCAATATATCCTGGCTTATCCAATACAATTAAATCTCCATTTTGTTTGGAATCATAGCCCTTAGCAATAAAATTTAAATAGTAATTATTTCCGCTTGAACCTAGAATTTCTTCTTCAGAATAGACTCTTTTAACTAGTTCTTGCGTCATCAAGAAGTCTTTGAAGGATTGCTTTACTTTTGCCAATTCCAATCCTTTGGCTTTGATAATCTCTTTATTGAAGAATACGTTAAAGTTAGAATAATTCAAGACCAAATCTTCCCCAAATGTGTCAATTGAATATTGTTTCAAAGCCTTTCTAATTTCCTTTGGCTCAATATTTTTTACAGCGTACTTATTATCTTTCAAGTAATTGGTGTTTTCTGCACCTCCGTGATCTGCAGTCAAGAAAAGTAAATAATTAGCTTTACCAATGCTATTGTCCAAGTAAATCAAAAAATCGGCAATTGTTTGGTCCAGTCGCAAATAGGTGTCTTGCAATTCCATCGAACGAGGTCCTAGAATATGCCCCACATAATCTGTCGAAGAAAAACTAATAGTCAAAAAATCCGTAATGTTGTCTTTTCCTAATTCCTCTTTTTCAATTGCTTTTTTAGCAAATTCCGCTAATAAATCATTTCCAAAAGGAGTTGCACGCAAAATACTAGCGTCATTGTTGCCATACATTGCTTTTAAATCATACGGAAATACAGGTTTTTCACCATTCACTTTTCCTTCATAGGGATTATTATCCGCAAGACTTTCATTATAGCTCGCTACTGGTTTTAACAAATTCCAACCTGTATTGATGTAGGGCATATATCTTTTTTCTTGATTGAATTCAGTTACCCAATCCGGTAATTTATTACCATAAAAAGTACTAGAAATAAACGCACCGGTTTTGCTATACCAAAAAGCCCAATTGGCAAAATGTCCTGCAGGTAAAATAGCCCCCCTATCTTTTAAACTCATTCCTATTACTTTTCCTTTAAAATTGGTAGCCAATCGCAATTCATCGGTAATGGTCGTGCTTTGGAGATTTTTGGGAGACATCTCCCCTTCATCCTTTGAACCATCTCCTATGGTTTTTACAGAAGCATCCTCAGTGCAATACATTTCCATTCCCAAGGTTCTGCTAAACCATTCGTTTCCTATAATTCCATGAGTTGAAGGCGTTGTTCCTGTATAAATAGAAGCGTGTCCAGGACCAGTATATGTGGGCATATAGTTATAATGCATGTTTTGAAACGTATAACCATTATTTATTAATTTCTTGAAACCATTAGGATAAAATTCATCTGAAAAACGATATAAATACTCCATTTTCATCTGATCAACAACAATACCCACTACTAATTTAGGACGTTGTTGTGCTTCAGCGGAGGTAATTGCGATAAATACCAAAAACAAAAAATAATTTTTCATACTATAATTTTATGGAGTGAAATTAGAAATATCATTCTAAAAATGGGACAATACTATTCATTTATAGAATTACAAAGCTACTGTTTTATAATTTTACCGCTTTGGAACTGGCCATTTGACTCTATTTTGTAAAAATAAATTCCTTTATCTAAAGACTTTAATGAAAAAGTGGGAGATTGACTAGAGATTTTTATTTTCAAAACGTTTTGTCCTAAATCTGTATAAAGATTAATAGTTCCTTTATCCAAACCTTCTGGAAAACTAATTGATACAGAATCGCTTGTTGGATTGGGATAAACTACAAAATCATTTTTCGAAAAAGAAGTAATAGACAATCCTTGACTTAAAGCCAAATTAAAATCCGGAATCCCATAGCCATATTGATTTGTTGGTGCAGCGTACCTATCTGCCGATTGAGTGATTAATTGTTTGATTTCTTTATTGGTTTTTTCGGGAAAAGCTTGCCATAAACAAGTTGCCATTCCAGCCAATATGGGTCCAGAGAATGAAGTGCCATCTGCAATTGTAATAGTTCCGGAAACATCGGATAAAACCGATGCTTGTCCCTGAGCCATTACATCAGGTTTTACCCGATTATCAAAACTCGGTCCAATAGAGCTAAATGCAGCATATGTTTTATCCGCTTCTACCGCCCCAATAGCCAAAACATTTGTTGCTTCGGCGGGAACTCCAACGTGGGGTTCAGAAGTTAATGCTTCATTTCCAGCACTGGCAACGACTAATATCCCCTTACTAAAGGCGATATTAGCTCCCTTTGAAGCAAATGCAGAATTCCCTGTCATATCGGAATAAGTGTGACTATAATTTGGATTATCATAACCAAAATACCCCAAAGAGCTTGTTATAATATCAACTCCTAATCGGTCGGCATGTTCGGCGGCCTCAACCCAATTGGATTCCTCTACTGGATTTTCGGAGTTGTCATCTTCTGTGATGAATAAATAATACTTTGCATCTGGTGCCGTTCCTACTAACTGACCGTCTTTAAAACCTCCCATGGTTGATAAAACCAGTGTTCCATGTGAATCTCCCGTGTAAAAATCAGCACTTTTGTTTACATAATCATAACCGCCAAGGATGGAATTATTAGTAAATAATCTTTGGAAAGGTTGGGCTGTATTAACTCCTGGGAAACCAGCATCTAGTACGGCAATTATTTTTCCAGAACCCGTGTAATTTAATTGATGCAATAAATGCCCATTTAGCATTTGAATTTGATTGGAAGACGATCCATAATTGAAGTTTACGGCAGTTTCCAAAATCTTGTTTATAGGGATAAATTGAACCTGTTTTGCTGAAGTAGTTTTAGCCAAATTAAGTAAGTGGTTTGCAAAATCAACATGATCAACAAAAGACACTAATTTCAGCGCATTAATATTGGCTTGTGTGCCTCGAATATGAAGACAATTCAACCATTTTGATTTGGCTTTGACCGTAATTCCAGAAGAAGCGGTTATTTGGTTAATATACGATTGAAAAATTGGAACGTCTGAAATATCCAAAGGAATATTTTGGGTTGTTCTCCTATCTAAAGCTCTTTGAGTGAGCATGGTCAAAGGATTACTTAAATAAGTTTCCGAATCTGGTTTGTCTTTAAAATATACCCATGCGTCTTCTTGCGAAAAGCTAATAAAACAGGAAACTAAAAATAAAAAAACGACTATTTTTTTCATGTTTATCTTTGGAATTAAGAACTAATTTAGGCAATAACACCCGAACCAACTAATTCATCATCCAAATACCAAGCCACAAATTGCCCTTCGGTGATCGCCGATTGTGGTTCTTCGAATGCCACGTACATTCCGATTTCAAATTGGTGTAAAATTGCTTTTTGTAACGGTTGGCGGTATCGAATTCTCGCCATTACTTCCATAGTTTCGCCATTAGCCAGAGCCAAATCAGCACGAATCCAGTGCACCTCAGATTGCACTATAAACAAAGTGTTTTTAAACAATCCTGGATGTTGACTCCCTAATCCAGTATATATGGTATTTGTGATTACGTTTGTCGCAATTATAAATAAAGGATCTGTTGTACCTCCAACATTCAAGCCTTTTCGTTGACCAGTGGTAAAATAATGGGCGCCCTGGTGCTTCCCTACAACTTTTCCCATCTCAGGAGTATAGTTTATTTTTTTAGCGTCAGACAAAAGTTCCTCTTCTATAGAAAGGCCTTGTTGGACTTCCGAAATATAAATCGAATCGTTTTTGTCGATTTGGATAATTAATCCTTCTATAGGTTGCAATTTTTGCTGTAAAAATTCTGGCAATCTTACTTTTCCAATAAAACATAAACCTTGTGAATCTTTCTTTTCGGCAGTAACTAAATCCATTTGAGTGGCAATTTCTCGGACTTCGGGCTTGGTCAATTCCCCTATTGGAAACAAAGATTTAGTCAATTGTTCTTGTGATAATTGACAAAGAAAATAGGATTGGTCTTTGTTGGTATCGGCTCCTGCCAAAAGCTGATATACTTTCTTGCCATTAACTTCTATTTCTCCTTTTCTGCAATAATGACCCGTTGCCACATAATCGGCACCAAGGCTTAAAGCAATTTTCATGAAAACATCGAATTTTATTTCTCGATTGCAAAGTACATCGGGGTTTGGAGTTCGCCCTTTTTCATATTCGTTGAACATATAGTCCACGATTTTTTCTTTGTACGCTTCGCTTAAATCTACAGTTTGAAAAGGAATTCCTAGTTTTTCGGCAACTAATAAGGCATCATTGTTATCTTCAAGCCATGGACATTCATTAGAAATAGTAACCGAATCATCGTGCCAGTTTTTCATAAAAAGACCAATGACTTCATACCCCTGCTGCTGCAACAAATAAGCTGCAACACTCGAATCAACCCCGCCAGAAAGCCCAACAACTACACGTTTCATTTTAAAATAATTACAATTTTATAAGAGACCAAAGTTACAAAGATTTATTACAGGATTTGAATATGGAAAAACTTAATTGTTTTTGATTTCTGATGTCCTTTGCGGCGCACTCATATCCTCCTCTTGGAGTAATTTTCCTTTTTCAAAAAACTGCCAGACGCCTGCTTTTTTGCCGTTTACAAAGTTCCCATTAGAAACACGATTTCCTTCAGAATCTTTAAAAGTGGCAACACCATTATATTCGTTATTCTTGTATGCGGACTCTTCAATTACAATTCCAGTTTCGGTATATCTTTTACAAATACCATCTTTTAAGTTGTTCTTATAATTTATTTCTTCAGCGATTTTCCCGTTCAAATAAAAAACACTTCGCAACCCTTCCAACTTACCGTTGGTGTAATTTTCGATAGTCATTATGGCTTTTGAAGCTTTATGGTAGTAGTGCCAACGACCTTCAAATAATTTATTGACCACTTTTCCTTCGCTGACTTTATTCTTGCTTTGGTCGTAAAAAATCGTGTATGCTTCGTTTGTTTTTGGGCTAAATTCCCTTGTAGCAACGATGGTTTTAGTTCGTGTATTATCAAAGAATGTAAAAACTCCTATCTCTTTTCCGTGTTCGAAAGTTCCTTCGTATTTTGGGTTTTTGGTATCTTCATAAATTCCTTTCCAAAGTCCATGTTTGTTACCCTTTTCGTCTAATTTATTAAAATCGTTTTGTGCGCAAACACAAAAAACATTCAAAAAAATCAAAACAAGCAGACTGCTTTTATAAAATGTCTCCATAATTTTCTTTTTATTTCAAACAAATTTCAACCTCAAAAATTATTCCGATAAAAAAAATCCCGAAAACATCGGGATTTTTTAAAAACTATTTCTTTTTATCCTTTGCTTTTTGAGCTTCGGCCTGTTCCATAACTTCTTGAAGTTTGCGTTGAAACTTGCCTTGCTTTTTAGGTTCTTTCAATTTGTTCTCCTGAATTTGTGTGTGAATCTTGTCACTGTCGATAAAATATTTTTTAATGACTATCATAATTCCAATGGTAATCAAATTCGAAATAAAGTTATACAAACTCAATCCTGCACCATAACTATTGAAGAAAAACAGCATCATTATCGGTGAAAGATAAATCATAATTTTCATCATCTTAGCCATATCGGGCATTCCTTCTTGTTGAGGCGCTGCCATTTGTTGATCACCAGATGTCATTTTCATGTAGAAGAAAATGGCAATCGAAGCAAGTACTGGAAACAAACTGATATGATCTCCATACAAAGGAATATGAAAAGATAATTTAATTACTTCATCAAAAGAAGATAAATCGTCTGCCCAAAGAAATCCTTTTTGTCTCAACTCAAATGCCGATGGGAAAAACTGGAATGATGCATACATAAACGGGATTTGAATCAAAGCCGGAATGCAACCTGCCATAGGATTTACACCTGCCTTGTTGTATAACTTCATGGTTTCCTGCTGCTTTTTCATAGCATCTTTTTTGAATTTTTCTCCCAATTCAGTAATTTCAGGACGCAACACTTTCATTTTTGCTTGTGACAAGAATGATTTAAATGTAATAGGCGACATGGCAATTTTGATCAAAATCGTAAAAATAATAATTGCAATTCCCAAGGAAAGACCTAAAGTTGTGCTTAAAAAACCAAATAATGGAATAAAAATAAACATATTAATCCATCCAAAAATTCCCCACCCCAGCGGTATAACTTTTTCCAGATTTTTATCATAATGTTTTAATGTTTTATAATCTGAAGGACCAATATACCAACTCATTTTATAATCAATTTCCCCATTTGTAAAAGCCAAAGGAATATTTGCTTTCAATTGTTTTGTATAAACAGTATCTATTGTTTCATCATTTACTAGATTGTTTGAAATCAATTTAGCTCCTGCAAAAGGCTTATCGGTCAATAAAATAGTAGCGAAAAAGTGCTGTTTAAAAGCTACATAAGTTACCTTTTCTGCATTTTCTTCCTTTTCTTGACCTTGCCCGACATAATCAATTTTTCCTTCTTCGTGTTCAAAATAAATTTCTGTATAACGATTTTCATACGAAACACTTTTCTCGTTTCTGAAAGATTTTAAATTCCATTCCAAATCAAGTGGTTTGGTTGTATTTAAAACTTTATTCAAGCCTTGGGAACGAAGGTCGAAACCTACCATATATTCTTTTGGCTTCAATATGTATTTGTATTCTAAAAATTCATTGGCACCCGCTTTTAATTTCATCGAGAGTATTTGGTCTGCACCAACTTTGGTTAAAGTAGGTTCGAAATACAGATCTTTAGTATTTAAAATACGATTTTCACTGGTTTGCAACTGAATGTTTAAATCGGCATTATTGTCTTTTATCAGTTCTACCAATTGACCAGAACCTTTTTTGAATTTTTCGAAACTTTTCAAAGTAGCCTCGACAATATAGCCTCCTTTATTAGCAATTTTCAGTTTTACCAATTCGTTTTCGATGGTTGTAAAACCCTCTTTTGCCGATGGAAGTGTTGCAGAATAAGCAAAACTACCTAAGGTTTTTTTGGCTTGAGCCAATTGCAAAGTGTCGCCTACGGCAACAATTACAGGTTCAGCCGCAGCTGGAGGTGCAACAAGCTGATTGGCTTTTTCTTCTTTTACAACTTGTTCTTTCTTCGCTTTTTCGGCCGCAATGCTTGCCTCTGTAGGTTGGTTTTGATATATGATCCAAATTAAGATTACAAAAATTAATAGGAAACCAATAATCGAATTGAGGTCTAATTTTTTTTCTTCCATTATTTAATTATAAAAGTTTAAGGTTTAATGAACCTAAATGTTATTTTTTCTTTGCTTTCACGGTAGATTCAACAAAACTCACAAAAAGTGGGTGCGGGTTGGCAACGGTGCTTTTGTATTCTGGATGGTATTGTACCCCTATGAAAAAAGGATGATCTTCTAATTCTACAATCTCGACCAAACCTGTTTCTGGGTTTCGTCCAGAAGCTTTCAATCCCGCTTTTTCTAATACATCAACATAACTGCTGTTGTATTCATAGCGATGGCGATGACGCTCTGAAATGGTAGTAGCACCATAAATGGTATGCGCCAAAGTAGCTGGTTTGATATCACATTTCCAAGCCCCTAAACGCATGGTACCTCCTTTGTCCGTAATGGTTTTTTGTTCTTTCATCAAGTTTACCACAGGATACTTGGTTTTAGGATTCATTTCGGTCGAATTGGCATCGGCATAACCCAATATGTTTCTCGAATATTCGATAATGGCCATTTGCATACCCAAACAAATTCCGAAAAAAGGAATCTTATTTTCTCGAGCATAACGAATCGTTTCTATTTTGCCCTCTATTCCTCTTTCTCCAAATCCTGGAGCCACAAGAACGGCGTCGAGTGAACTTAATTTTTCCTTAACATTTAAAGAGTCTATATGTTCCGAATGAATAGAAACCACATTTACTTTCGTTTCGTTGGCAGCGCCTGCATGGATAAAAGCTTCCAAAATAGATTTGTAGCAATCCTGCATCTCAACATATTTGCCAATCAGACCAATATTTACGGTATGTTTTGGATTTTTTAAGCGGCGTAAAAAAGTATTCCAGTTTCTTAAATCCGGAGCCGCTTTTTTAGGTAAGTCTAATTTCTTTAAGGCCACAACATCAAGCCCTTCTTCGAGCATCAAATTAGGCACTTCATATATGGTCGAAGCATCGATAGATTGAATTACCGCTTCTCTTTTTACGTTACAAAATAAAGCCAACTTGCTGCGTAATTCCTCTGAAATTTCGTGCTCAGTTCTACATACTAATATATCGGCTTTGATACCGCTTTCCATCAAGGTTTTTACCGAATGCTGGGTTGGTTTTGTTTTCAATTCTCCGGCTGCGGCCAAATAAGGAACCAAAGTCAGGTGAATGACAATGGCATTCGTATCGCCTAAATCCCAAACGAGTTGACGAACCGATTCGATATAAGGCAAGGATTCAATGTCACCCACAGTTCCTCCTATTTCGGTAATGACAATATCAAAATCGCCTGATTTACCAAGCAATTGCATTCTTTCTTTAATTTCATTGGTGATATGAGGCACCACTTGAACCGTTTTTCCTAGAAACTCCCCTCTTCGTTCCTTTTCAATAACTGAAAGATAAATCCTGCCGGTAGTCACATTATTAGCCTGCGAAGTGGAAACATTCAAGAAACGCTCGTAATGACCTAAATCCAAATCAGTTTCGGCGCCATCATCGGTTACGTAACACTCTCCGTGTTCGTATGGATTTAAGGTTCCTGGATCAACATTAATATAGGGATCAAACTTCTGAATTGTAGTGCTATACCCCCGGGCTTGTAATAATTTCGCTAAGGAAGCTGCAATAATTCCTTTTCCTAAGGAAGAGGTAACACCGCCAGTAACAAAAATATATTTCGTTGGATTCATTTAGTATTGTTGTAGTTGTTGATTCGCATCGCTGCAAGCCAATAGTCTTGCAAAACGAGGCAAAAATACAATTATAAATTGATAAAAAACTAATTTGAAAATGAGATAATTTTGATTTTATTGACAAGTATAAAATAGACCTTTCTTTTGAGGAAAATAAGCTTTATTAAAAATAAGGAATTGTATACCTAAAACCCCTGCTCAGGTAAGACCATAAATATATAAAGCTCCTGGCCTTTAAAAGGCTAGGAGCTTTGGTGTATATCCGAGCAATCGGGGCTATAGTGTATATCCGAGCGATCGGGAGGTTTGTAAAAAAAGCCTATTTAATTATAATCTTTTATTTGCAATAAACCATCTCTATTAAACATAAAAATGTTTGATTCAAAACTAAAGGTATTCCAAGAATAACAGCTTGTTGAAGATAAGTCAATTCTACTTCCATATTGATTCCAATTCCCGTTTGAAAATTTTAAAATTCCAAAATATGAATTACAAGTAGAATTATTGCCACTTTCTATAGAAGTAAATAATAAAGCATCCCCAGAAGAATTAAACGACAAAAAAGGGATGACTGATTTGTATGTTAATTCTATGTCATTTCCATATTGTGACCAATTAGCATTAGTAAACGAATATGTTTTTATATATGCTGGTATATAAGTAGATGCACTAGAATAACTAGAAAAAACTATTTTTGATCCATCTTTAGAAAGAGATAAATTATTTTGCATACCTGGCGAGGGAACATCAATGTAATTGCCTATTCTTCCCCAGGTATTATTTATATATTTATATATTGCAATTCGACCTATGGAATTTTGTGTAGAATTAGAAAGAGCAATTGTATTGCCGTCTGAACTTATTTTAAAACCATCTGCATATCCTAATATATCAGTAGATGTGAATTGACTTTTTTCCCAATTAGCACCATTTAATCTATAGACATCCACTACAACTGGTGTCGAATTAGTTCTATTTTCATTCCATATTGGTCCAGCCAAAACACTACCATCATCACTTAAAGTTAAACCACCAGCAGCCTGAATCATTGAATGCAACACCCATGAATCATTTACTAATTTATATATTGCTCCACCAGCCTCACGAGAATTAACTAAAATAGTCATTCCATCCCCACTAATTCCTATAGTACCTCCAACATAGTCATTTGCTGCAATTCCACGTATTTTTTGCCCTACTTGCTCAAATATTCCATTTTCATATTTTACAACATATTCTTCACCAACAGAACTATAAGTTGTTGTGCCAATTGTATATCCATAACTTGGATTTCCAAAAACAATGTATTTTCCATTTGAACTTAATTTAAACGTCATGTTTCCCAGTGGCTTATAATAGGTAGAAATCGCATTAGAAAAAGCTGCATTAGCACCAATTGAACTTGAAGCAGGACCTGTTGCTCCAGTTGCCCCTTGAGCTCCATTACAAACATATTTTGTTTGCGAAGCATTCACTTCATTGTCATCTAAGACTCCATTTTTATCCGCATCCAAGCCAACCTCTAATTTTGTTCCTCCACTTGTACAATTAGCTCCTGCAGGTTCAATGGTAGTTTTTATTAAGGCATTTAAACCATTAGTTCCAGGAACACCTTGTTCTCCTTGTGGTCCTGGAGTTCCTGATTTTTCCGCATACAAAGCATAGGGTACGCTCAATAATTCCATCGTTCCCGAAAGAGTATAATTGGTTCCTCCAGTTATATCAATTTCTGATTTAATGTAATGCGAGCCGTTACCCCAATTAATGGTGGCAAAAGTGCCTGTTGTTGGGGTTCCGCCACCGGCTTCTAAGGTAAATAACCCATTGGCGTTGGTAGTGGTGGTATGTCTTTCAGCATAAACGACGGTTCCGGTTAAAGAACCTTCTATAATACTTATTTTAACCCCAATACTTTGATTGGCTACAATTTGGTTAGTTGCATTGCGCACCACCGATTGGTAACTCATTTTTTGCGGGGCTTGGGCAAAGCTCAATTGGGTAACTAAAGTGATTACCAGTGCAAGGAGTATCTTTTTCATAATTAAGGAATTTTTAACAAAATAAGGATTATTATAAAAGAATTCCTAATTTTCATCAAGAAAGATCAATCGGAGCTATTTTTTAAAAGCTCCTGGCCTTGTAAAGACTAGGAGCTTTGGTGTTAACCTATTTCAGGACAAGACAATTATTAGGTCATTACACATTTTGATTTATTCATTAAAACCACCGCCGTTTTTTAAAATAATAAATCATCAGCAACCCTATAAAAATCATAATGCCAATAATAGTATAGTAGCCATGTTCGTATTCTAATTCTGGCATATATTTAAAATTCATTCCGTAAACCCCTACGATAAAAGTAAGCGGAATAAAAATAGCCGAAACGATGGTCAGGGTTTTCATAATCTCGTTCATCTTATGGGTTTGTGCTGAGAAAAAAAAATTAGAAGCACTCTCTAAGGAACCCATGTCGGAGTCGATTTGTTCTAAAAGCTCTAGGCTTTTTTGATGAAGTCTGGCAAAAAAAGTAAAGTTTTCCGTTTCTATTACGTTAAACACATTGTCGTCCTTGATGCTTTTTATTTCATACAACGAATCCCGAAGTGGAATAATAGAACGTTTCAGAAAATTAAAATTATCTCGATGTTTTTCTATTTTTTCTAAAATGATTGGGTCGGCACTTTTTTTGGTAAAATTTATCAGATCTTCAATTTTATCTTCTTCATTTTCTATAGTGATGTAAAAATTTTCCATAACAGCGTCGAGGAGAACATACATCAAATAATCGGCTTTTTTGGTTCTGACGATTCCCGAATGAGATCGGATTCGCTCCCGAATATGCATAAAAAAATCACTTTTTTTCTCTTGGAAAGAAATTAAAATACCGTCTTTTATCAAAAAACTGATTTGTTCGGCGCTAATATTATCGGAGCCTTCGGTAGGTAATAATGATTTTATATTGAAAAATAAAATATTTTGCTGCTCTTCTGTTTTAGTTCTTCGAGTGGTATTTAATATATCGGCAAGCATGAAGTTGTCAATTTTGAAATACTCGCCAAGCTCTTTCAACAATTCAATATTATTTAAGCCGTGGATATTCAGCCAGTTGTTTTTTTGACTATTAATCCTTTTTTGCAGATCCGAAACTTTAAAATCATCATATTCGAATAAAGTAGCGTCATCATAAACGAACAACTGCATCTCCGAATCTGTCCTTTTGTGAATTCCCGTATATTCAAGGTTATACGGCAAAAGCTGTCTGCCGTTCGTGTATTTGATCTTTCTCATTAAAATAATTTTATTTAGTACTATTACAAAAGACTAATGTCTAATATAGGATTAAAAAAAATATCAAATTTTAAGGGTGCGGCAATAGCTCATATGAAAAAAGAGTGTTATTTCTTCATTTTTTCTTTCAATGCTTTTTTCTTGTCAGTCATCTCTAAGGCGCTATACACATTGAGCAGCGTTATTGCGACATCTTCATTTTCAGGATTAAGTTCATTGGCTTTTTCCAAATA
>Ga0209443_1000700_pt1 | contig 22470 bp, 20 predicted proteins | sample LauGreBMM110DCMD_2_FD_187571 | JGI IMG/M metagenome (GOLD analysis project Ga0209443, IMG submission 187571) | Freshwater lake microbial communities from Lake Michigan, USA - Su13.BD.MM110.DCMD (SPAdes) (version 2) | ecosystem: Environmental > Aquatic > Freshwater > Lake | place: Lake Michigan... | reverse complement strand
TAATTGTTGTCGATTCATTTGATGTTGAAAATATTTCGGTGCATAATATTTCATCAAATGTGGGTGCAAAAACAGATATTGACGGAAAATTTTCAATACGAGCAAGAGCTACCGATACACTTTTTTTTGAAGGTTCTTCTTTTGTCTCACAAAAATACATTTTAACCCAAAAAGATTTTTGGAAAGAAGAGCTCGAAATAAAATTGCATGTTAAAATCACTGAATTAGACGAATTGATAATAACACCTTATACACTTTCAGGAAATTTAACTGAAGACACTAAACGAATTCAAGTTTATGGCGATGGTTTTGCAGCAATAGATGCAAAAAAAGTCATGCATTATGAAGACGATGTTAGATCTGGTGCACCTGTAAATACTGCAATGCCAACTATTTTAGCTCCAAACGGTTCCAATTTTAATTTTCTTGCCATTGGTGCAGGTTTAGTCAGTTTGTTTTTAAAACCTTCTCTTTCAAAAAAGAATTCAGAGCGTGTTTTTGAAGAAAGGCGAATTAAAGCTTTACAATCAAAATCGTATTCAGATCATCTATTTGAACGTTTTTCGCACAATTTTTTTGTGGAAACTTTAAAAATTAAAAATGAAGATATTCCCATGTTTATGGGTTTTTCTGAATTAAATGTGTATGAATTATCATCCTTATTAAAGCCAGAAAACGAGTTGAAATTAATAGAATATTTAATTCAAAAAGCTGCCGAATTCAAAAAGCAAAATCAAAAAGAATAATTACTATTTTTACCAGATGAAAAACAAGTTTAAGATAGGGTTATTGGTTTTTTGTTTGATCGTTTGTAGTTCTTTCGTGCTGCATAAATTTTATGTTTCGGTAACACAAATAGATTATGTGCCGAATAAAAAAAGAATAGAAATTACTTCCAGAATTTTTATTGATGATTTAGAAAAAGCCCTGACCAAAAATCATCAAAGAAAACCGAACATTACTTCTTCCAACGAGCTTCCAGAAGCGGAAGAATGGATAAAAACATATGTTAAGGAAAAAATCAAAATTTCGATCAATAAAAAACCACAAGTAATCGAATATTTAGCAAAAGAAGTAGAAGGAGACGTGTTAGTTATTTACACAAAAATTGCTATTTCAAAAAAAATAAATATCTTCGAAATTTATAATTCATTATTAACCGAAACATTTCAAGATCAGCAAAATATTGTTCATACTAATATTAATAGTAACAAAAAAAGCTTTTTATTGACTAATACTGTGTTTCAAGAAAAAATCGACTATTAAAACAAACCGTATACCATGAAAAAATTAATTTTATTAAGTACTTTTTTAACTTTAACAGTTCATTTCGGAACTTTTGCTCAAGAGGTAAAGCCAGAAGAAAAAAAACGTGAATCCGGACATTATGATGAGAATAAATTTCGTCAAATGTATGATGAAATGGCAACGCCAAATATGTTTAGGACTGCTTCTGGAGCACCTGGACCAGCTTATTATCAGCAAAAAGCAGATTATAAAATGAACTTGGAATTGGATGATAAAAATAAAAAATTATACGGTTCAGAAACCATTACTTATCACAACAATGCACCAGAGTCGTTAGAATATTTATGGGTACAATTGGATCAGAATATCGAAAGACCCGATTCTAAAACACCACTAGCTGATAGTGAATCGTTAAATAAATCAATCACCTCTGATGGATTTGCAAAAAAATTCATTGAAGCACCTTTTCAAGGGGGTTTTAATATCGAATATGTAAAAGATTCAAAAGGAAATGCTATGAAATATACCGTCAATCAAACCATGATGCGTATTGATTTAGCAAAACCTTTAAAAAATGGGGAAAAAGTTACTTTTTCAATCAAATGGTGGTACAATATTGTAAATTATCAAGAACAAGTTAATAATGGGCGTTCAGGTTACGAGCAGTTTCCCGACGGAAATCGTTTATATGTAATGGCACAGTTTTTTCCAAGGATGGCTGTTTACAGTGATGTTGAAGGATGGCAAAATATGCAATTTTGGGGAAGAGGAGAGTTTGCATTAACTTTTGGAGATTATGAGGTAAATATTACTGTTCCTGCTGATCACGTAATGGAAGCTACAGGAGTATTACAAAATAGAAATGAAGTGTTTACATCAGCTCAAGTGAAACGATGGGAATTAGCTGAAAATACATTTGATAAACCAGTTGTCATTGTAACTCAAGAAGAAGCTATCGCAAAGGAAAGTAGTTTTTCTGACCAGAAAAAAACTTGGAAATTTAAAGCACAAAATGTTCGTGATTTTGGTTTCTCAACCTCAAGAAAATTTATAATTGATGCCATGGCGGTTGATTTACCAACCAATAAACCATTGGCTATTTCTATTTATCCAAAAGAAGCAAATCCACTTTGGGGAGATTTATCAACAAAAGCGGTTGCACACACTTTAAAAACCTATTCACATCATACATTTGATTATCCGTATCCAAAAGCGGTTTCTGTTTCTGCAGAAGACCAAGGAATGGAATATCCAATGATTTGCTGGAATTATGGCCGTCCAGATGAAAAAGGATTTGTAAGCAATAGAGTAAAATATGGTATGTTGGGTGTTATTATTCACGAAGTAGGGCACAATTTCTTTCCAATGATTGTTAATTCAGATGAAAGACAATGGACATGGATGGATGAAGGATTAAATACGTTTTTAGAGTTTTTAACTGAATCTTCTTTTGATCCAAATTTCCCATTAGAGAGAGGTCCAGCTTCAAAAATTGTTCCTTACATGAAAGGAAACCAACAGTATTTAGAACCAATTATGTCTAATTCTGAAAGTATATACAATTTTGGTGCAAATGCTTATGGTAAACCAGCAACTGGATTAAATATTTTAAGAGAAACAATTATGGGTCGTGAGTTGTTTGATCATGCGTTCAAAACCTATGCAAATCGTTGGAAATTTAAACATCCAACACCAGAAGATTTCTTCAGAACAATGGAAGATGCTTCGGCTGTAGATTTAGATTGGTTTTGGAGAGGTTGGTTTTATTCAACAGATTTTACCGATATTGGTATCAAAGATGTGAAACAATTTTATGTAGTGGAGCAAGATCCAAAAGAAGCACAACAACAATTTAATAGACGCGGAAGAAAAATAGGAGAAGGTCAGTCTATGTTTAAAATGGTTTTAGAAGGTTCAACAGATTTTAAACCTGAATTGAAAAATGGTTTTGATAGAACAAAGGTTCAGGCTTTGACGGATTATTTAAACAAAAATTACACAGCTGAAGAAATAAGCGCATTAAAATCGCCTAAGTTTTTCTATGAAGTCGAATTTGATAAACCAGGCGGATTGACAATGCCTATTATTGTTCAACTTCAGTTTGAAGACGGAACTAGTGAAACTAAAGTTTTTCCAGCTCAAATTTGGAGAAAAAATAATGTCACCGCAAAACGAGTTTTTGCAACTGAGAAAAAAGTTATCAAAATTCAATTGGATCCAAAATTAGAAACAGCAGATATTGATGTAACTAATAACTTTTGGCCTAAAGCCGAAATGCAATCAAAATTTGATACGTTAGAAAAAAAATAAATTTATAAAGGCTATCTTCGGATAGCCTTTTTTTAGATATTTCGAAAGAAATAGTCGCATTTCTTTTGTAAATTTGCATACTAAAATTGTTATTTATGTTTGATGGAATAGGTGAATTATTACTAATTCTAGTAGTTGTACTGATGCTGTTTGGATCAAAAGAGATTCCAGATATTGCTCGGTTTTTAGGAAAAACCATGGCACAGCTAAAAAACGCAACTAATGAAATCAAAAGCGAAATTCAAAAAGGAGCCCGTGATAACGGAATGGATATAGATTCAATTACTGGAGGCATTTCAAAGGAGATTAATAAAGCCAAAACAGAAATCAATCAAATGACAAATCCTATTGAAAATATTGATTTAGGTATTGAAAATCCAATTGAAAAAGTAAAAGAGGACATTGAAAATGTAACGGGACCTATAAAAAGACAATCATAATTTTGGAAGAACTAATAAACTTAGATAAAGAACTATTCGTTTTTTTGAACAATTTAGGAAGCGAACCTTTTGATGCTTTTTGGCTAATTATTACCAAACAATTGCACTGGACACCTTTTTTTGTTGCTGTTTTTTATTTATTACAACGAAAACTAGGTTGGAAAAATTTAGGTATTATTGTATTGTTTATAGCAGTTCTAATTACATTTACGGACCAAATTACAAACCTAGTTAAAAATTATTTTCAACGCATTCGTCCTTGTAATGATGAGGCTTTGATAGGCTTAATCAGAGTTGTGAAAGACAGTGATACCTTTAGCTTTTTTTCAGGTCATGCTTCTAATTCAATGGCGTCAACGATGTTTATTTTTTTAATTATCAGAAAATTTTACAAACACACTTATTTGTTATTCTTGTTTCCCATAATTTTTGCTTATAGCCGAATTTATTTAGGATTACATTTTCCGGGTGATATTTTAACAGGATATTTATTTGGAGCGATTTCTGGTTTTGTATTTTATAAAATCTACAACCATTTTTCCAATAAGTATAATTGGTAATCAAAAAACTGAAAACTGCTACAGAAAACTACAAAATCCTAGTAACCGTCAACCCATCTCGAATGGGTAACAACACCGTTTCTACTCTTGGGTCTTCTTTTAAAAGTTTATTATAGTCTAACAAAATTTGCGTAGTAGTGTCGTTAGCCTTTACTTCTTCTAATACTTTTCCGCTCCACAAGACATTATCCGATAAGATAATACCGCCTTTGTTCATCATTGGAACTATTAAATGAAAATAATTAATGTAGTTTTCTTTATCAGCATCAATAAACACCAAATCAAATTTTTTGTTCAAAGTAGGTATGATATCAATCGCATCGCCTAAATGCTGAATAATTTGGTTTTTCCATGGTGAAGCATCAAAATATTTTTTCTGAAAATCAACTAATTCTTCCTCGATATCAATAGTGTCTAAAGTGCCGTTTTCTGGCAAACCTTCTGCTAAGCATAAAGCAGCATAACCTGTATACGTGCCAATTTCAAGAATATGTGTTGGTCGAATTATTTTTGAAAGCATACTTAACACCCTTCCTTGAAAATGACCACTTAGCATTCTAGGTTGTAGAATTTTCTGATGGGTTTCTTTATTCAGTTGAGCTAGTAATTCAGGTTCGTTTTCTGAATGATTAGCCACATAATCTTCTAAATCTTCGGATATAAAGTGCATAATGAAATCAAATTTTAAACAAAAATACAAATTCCAATCCTTCTAATTTCTAATTTCTGAATTCTAATTTCTAAAATCATTACTTTTGCACCATGCAAATCGAGAAAAAGGACATACGAGCACTTACAAAGGAGCAATTGCGTAATTTTTTTGTTACTAATGGCGATAAAGCTTTTCGTGGCAATCAAGTGTACGAATGGTTATGGCAAAAACGAGCACATACTTTTGAAGACATGACTAATGTTTCTAAAGAAACTCGTGCTGTGTTAGAAGCTAACTTTGTCATCAATCACATTAAAGTAGATACAATTCAGCGAAGCGAAGATGGAACAGTTAAAAATGCCGTTCGGTTGCACGATGATTTAATTGTGGAATCGGTTTTAATTCCTACGGAAACTAGAACTACAGCTTGTGTTTCTTCGCAAGTGGGTTGCAGTTTAGATTGTAATTTTTGCGCTACTGCTCGATTAAAAAGAATGCGAAATTTAGAACCAGGAGAAATCTATGATCAAGTGGCTGCTATAGATAATGAAAGTCGTTTATATTATGATCGTCCATTGTCTAATATTGTTTTTATGGGAATGGGTGAACCTTTGATGAATTATCCAAACGTAATGAAAGCCATTGATATGATTACGTCTACTGAAGGTTTAGGAATGTCGCCAAAACGAATTACCGTTTCTACTTCCGGAATTCCAAAGATGATTAAAAAAATGGCTGATGATGAGGTAAAATTCAAATTAGCGGTTTCATTACATTCGGCAGTGGAGGAAATTAGAAATGAAATTATGCCTTTTACAAAGAATTTTCCGTTAACCGATTTACGTGAAAGTTTGGAATATTGGTATCGAAAAACCAAAAGCAAGATTACTTATGAATATGTGGTTTGGAAAGGTATAAATGATGATAAGAAATCAATTGATGCATTAGTAAAATTCTGTAAATATGTACCTTGTAAAGTCAATCTAATAGAGTATAACCCAATAGACGACGGAATTTTTCAACAAGCATCTGAAGAAGCAACTAATGCTTACATAACTGCTTTAGCAAAAAATAATATCGTTGCAAAAGTAAGAAGAAGCCGCGGGAAAGATATTGATGCTGCTTGCGGTCAGTTGGCCAATAAATCATAAAAAAAGGGCTTAGTTAACTAAGCCCTTTTTTATTACTTTAAATAATTAATTTCCAATTATAATAGTGAAAGAAACTCCATTTATAGTGAAAACGGCTAAATTATCACACTCACCATTTCCATAATTTAGCGTAGAAGTTACATTGTTTCTTACGAATGTTATAATTCCTCTAGCTAAAATAGGTTTATTTACTGCAATACAACTCATTTTTGCCATTAACGGTTCTGTAATTGTAGCAGTATGTTGGTTCCCATTTTGATTGGTTGTTGTCCAACTTCCTGTTATTCGGTAAATATTATCTAAAAATATATTTTCTGTATTAAACCCTTCAACTAATTCTCTTGTTCTAGATCCTACACGAGTATATACATCACCATTAGGCATTGTAATTGTCATTTCTAATTGCATCACTACAATTGGATGCGGTGCCGAAGTTGCAGTTGCGGCAGTCATAGAACGTGTAAATGTTTTTGTTCCTACAAATTTTATGTTATTGTGGTAAAAATTATCAAAAGTATAGGTTACAGTATGCGAAGTTGCACTAGGCTGATAAACAAACGTGATGATGATTTTTCCTCTCACGATATTGCCATTATTTAATGTACAACCTGTAGTTCCAAAATCTATAGTTTTTGTTACTTGAGTTCCAGGAGTAGGAGTAGTTCCAAAAGCAGGCACTCTAGTGATTGTAGCACAATTTGAAAAAATAGTAGCATTGTTTTGAATAGCTCTATAGTTTAAAGTTGTAGCGTCAATATTATCAAATAATTGATCGGCAATTGTTGCAATATCATCATTAGCAAGATCAATTTTAGCGTTTACAACAGCGTCGTCTGAAGTTAGTTGAGCCGATGTCATGTCATTTGTATTGTCTTTATCACAACTTGAATAAGTTATTAAAAGCATAAATACAGCGGATAATTTTAATAAATTTTTCATATTTTTTGGTTTAATGTTCTCAAAGTTAGACACAAAAATACAAAAAAGGTTTAATGATAAAATATTTTTCTAATACTTTATAGAATGGTATCTTTGTGCGGATGAAAATAACCGAGGAAATAAAGCTGCCTATTGCTCAAGAAATGGAACTTTTTGAAGAAAAATTCCGTATCGCAATGTCATCAAAAGTGGCGTTATTAAATAGAATTACCCATTATATTGTTAACCGAAAAGGAAAACAAATGCGTCCGATGTTTGTTTTTTTAACGGCTAAGATGATTGCTGAAGGAAAGGTTAATGAACGAACGTATCGCGGAGCATCGGTAATTGAATTGATTCATACCGCAACTTTAGTACATGACGATGTTGTGGACGATAGTAATAAACGCCGTGGTTTTTTCTCGATAAATGCACTTTGGAAAAATAAAATTGCGGTTTTAGTGGGCGATTATTTATTATCAAAAGGGTTATTGCTATCTATTGATCATAATGATTTTGATTTACTAAAAATTATATCGGTTGCTGTGCGCGAAATGAGTGAAGGCGAATTACTTCAAATAGAAAAAGCACGAAGATTAGATATCACCGAAGCTATTTATTATGAAATCATTCGACAAAAAACGGCTACATTAATCGCGGCTTGTTGTTCGCTTGGTGCTTGTTCAGTGGTTCCAGATGATCATGAAGTTGTGGAGAAAATGAGAAAATTTGGCGAACTTATTGGTATGGCTTTTCAAATTAAAGATGATTTATTTGATTATACTGATGACGCCATTGGTAAACCAACAGGAATTGATATAAAAGAACAAAAAATGACATTGCCGTTGATTTATACATTAAATCACTGCACTCCAAAAGAAAAAAGCTGGATTATAAATTCAATAAAAAACCATAATAAAGATAAAAAACGCGTTGCGGCTGTAATTCAGTTTGTTAAAGATAAAAATGGATTAACTTATGCTGAACAAAAAATGCTTCAATTTCAACAAGAAGCACTAGTATTGCTTCAAGAATTCCCGGAATCTGACTATAAAAGTGCACTCGTGTTAATGGTGAATTATGTAATTGAAAGAAAAAAGTAACTTTTTATTTTTTCTGAGAATACGGAAATTCAAGTTCTACAATTGTACTTTCTTCTGAACTATTAATAGCAATAATACCGTTTAATAATTCTGTAAATTGTTTTGCAACGATAAGTCCAAGTCCAGAACCTTTTATATTTGCGGTATTACTTCCTCTAAAAAACGATTTAAACATATGTTTATTTTCTTCAGGTAAAATACCGATACCATAATCAACAACTTTGATTTTATATCCGTTTTCCATAAAGTTAATTTTCAACTCTGGATTAGCACAGTCTTTTGAATATTTAAACGCATTCGAAATTAAATTGGTCAAAATATGAATTAATAAACGTTCATCGGTTTCAATTTCTCTTTCGGTTCCAGAAATTTCAAGCATTAAATTTCTACCGTCTTTTTCGTTGTTGAAATACGTTTCAATTAATTTTTCAATAAAATCACTAAAGTGTAGTTTCTTTATATCAATTTTTAAATTATTGGATTCGTTTTCGCCAAAAATTAAAATATTATTCATTAATTCGGTCATTCGGTCTACTTCTGATGTTATTCTTGAGGTAATTGTTTGAACATCTTCTTTTTTAACTTGTTTATTCATTTTTAAATGAAGCAGTTCAATATTTGAATAAATAACCGAAAGTGGTGTTCTAAATTGATGTGAAGCCATTGTAACAAATCCCGATTTTAAATCATTTAACTCTCGCTGTTTTTCTATGGCTCGCTTTACTTCTTCTTGATCTTTAAGTCTTTGGGTAACATCTCTACTTGAAGTTTGCACACCTATCACCTTTTTTGAAGCGTCTTCAATAATTTTTACAGAAGTTTCAAACCATATATATTCCTGATTCTTTTTTAAAAATCGGAAGGTTACCGCTTCATTTTTTAAATTTAAAATATTGGTATATTTTTCACTCATATCTCTAATATCATCAGGATGAATAAATTGACATAAGTTTTGTTCTAATGCTTCTTCTGGTTTATAGCCTGTAATACGTTCACAGTTATTTGAGATATATTTTATGATTCCATCAAATTGATGTTGCACAACTAAGTCAGAGGTATTTTCAGCTATAAATCGATATTTTTGTTCGGAAATTTCTAATTTATTTTTTAATGTAACGATGTCATTAATGTCGGTTATACTTCCCAGTACAAATTTTTTATTATCTTTTATATCAAATTGAATACTCAATAAAAGTAAAACACCAATTTTTGAACCTTTGCAATCAATAAGCTTACATTCTAAGACTTTTGATTGATTGATTTCTTGGTCAAATAAATCGGTTTCAACGGCATTTAAAAAATTAAAAATATTTTGGCCAATACAATTTTCTATGGCATAACCTGTAATTTTTTCCCATTGTTTATTTAGGAAAAGTATATTTCCGTTCAAGTCTGTTTTGAATACAATTTCAGCTAAGTTATTGACCATGTTGTCATACTCATTTCTTTGCTGTGCTAATTCAATTTCTTTCTCTTTGATCTCGCTAACATCAATATGTGTTCCAATTATCTTGTTTGGAGCCCCATTTGCATCCGTTAACATAATACCAGAATATTTTATCCAAACATAATGCCCGTCTTTATGTAAGATTCGAACTACTCCGTCATATTTATCAATTTTTTTAAAAATATAATTGAATAATTGTTGTTCAATTTCATTATAATCATCTGGATGCACTTTTGATCTCCAAACATCAAGACTTGAGCCCAATTCTTCAATAGTATAACCTAAGATTTCAGACCAGTTGTAAGAATAAGTAATATGATTTGTTTTTAAATTCCATTCCCATTTCGCTTGGCTAGAGCTTTTCATGTAGAAATTGAGTTCGTCTAAAGTTGTTTCTAGTTTAGATAAAACTTTATCTTGATTTAATCGAATACCAATATTTCTTGCAACTGTGTGAAGTGCATTAACCTCTTCTTCTTGCCAAATGCGTTCTGTTTCACAATCATCAAATCCAATCCAACCCCAAAAGCGGTCATTTGAAAATATAGGGGTAAATAGATATGATTGAATACCTTGCATTTCCATTGTCTCTTTAAAATGAGCATTATCAATTTCATTTACCAAACCATAGAGCGGTAAATTTTGAATTAAAGTGTCAAGAAGTCCTGGAAAAGCATCATAAGGTAATCCACTCAATTCTGGGCTTCCTATAAAGGGTTCTACATTTTCTTTGCACCATTCAAATTCATAATTCATAATTAGAAAGCCATCTTTCATTTCGTTTTTGAAAATATAGCATCGATCAACTAAAATATTACTACCCAATGCACTGAGGCATTCTTGGAGCGCATTATTAATGTTGTTTTCTTTAATTAAATGATTGTTAGCGTCGGAAATTGCTTTTAATAAGTGGTTCATTTTAGTTAGGGACTAAATTAGTTTAGGTATTAGAAAAACTATTTTTAATAAGTTATTCACATCAATTTTGATAAATTTTGCAGGGCAAACATATATTATTTTACACCAACACTCTTAAGGTGTGTTAATAAATAAAAATAAATTATACATAATTTAAAAAAAAAAACTATTTTTACATTATGAAGACAAAAATTCCAAAAATACTATTAATTGAAGATGATATTTCATTAGGTCAAACAGTTACTGAATTGTTAGAATTTAATGGCTACGAAGTTAAATGGTGCCAAAACGGGTTAGAAGGCTATCATTATCTTGAACAAAAAATGCCAGATATCATCGTTTGTGATTTAATGATGCCAATCATGACCGGGGAAGAATTATTTCTAAAAATTAGAAAGCATAAAAAATATGATGAAATCCCTTTTTTGATTATTACGGCAGACATGACTTTTGAAATGAAGTTAAAACAACTTGAAAATGGCGTTAATGATTTTATCAATAAACCGTTTAAAATTGAAGAACTTATTTTAAAAGTAAAAAACTTTCTTCAATTTAAGAATACCTTAATAAAAAGAAATACAATTGATCCATTTGCTAAAGTAACGATCAAACTAAAAAATAAAAATTTCTTCGAAAGATTGAATGACATTATCTTAAGCAACATTAAGTCAAATCTTACAATTGACAAAATGGCTACTGAATTATTTATTAGTAAGTCAGCGTTAGATAAAAAAATCAGAAGAGATAAACAAATGAATACCACTACTTATGTAAGAGAATTCAGAATTGAATATGCAATTCGAATGATTGAAGCAGGTGAGACAAACGTGCAACAACTTGCCGATGCTTGTGGTTTTAATTCGTTATCTTATTTCTCTATTAGTTTTAAAGAATACACTAAAATTTCACCAAAAAGTTATATTAAGAGAAGAAACTCCAATTAATTTCTTTTCATGCAACCTTTTTTACTTCGTTCTCGTCTATATAAATAGAAGTAATAATTCAATAAAAGCGCAACTGTAAAATTAAATTCAATGTTTCAGATTTTAATTATGGTTTAAGTGCTTATGTAGGTTATAAGGCTACAAGTCTATATGTTAAATATGACTTAAATCCAATGTTCAAACACAATAATATAGATCAAAACAACGTTTCATTAGGTATACGCTTTGATTTTAATTAAATTAAGAGTTAGGTTAAGTTCTCTGTTTTGAAAAAGTACTTCAGCAATGAAGTACTTTTTTGTTTTTATAAGTTTTTTTATGGATTAACTTTGTAACTTTGAATTCGTTTTTCCATTATCTGAAAATCCGAAAAGCTAAAAAATATAGTTTGATCTCAAAAGACACCATAGAAAAAGTATTTGAAACCGCCCGAGTTGAGGAGGTTATTGGTGATTTTGTCCAACTCAAACGCGCAGGAAGTAACTTGAAAGGTTTATCTCCGTTTGTGAACGAGAAATCGCCTTCGTTTATGGTTTCTCCTGTGAAGCAAATTTGGAAAGATTTTTCGTCGGGAAAAGGAGGAAATGCTGTGACTTTTTTAATGGAACACGAACATTTTACGTATCCAGAAGCCATCAGATATTTAGCCGTAAAATACAATATTGAAATTGAAGAAACCGTTCAGTCTGATGAAGATGTAGCGCAGGCTAATGAAAAAGAAAGCATGTATTTGGTTTCCGAATTTGCACAAAAATACTTTCATCACACGTTATTAGAAACTGAAGAAGGAAAAGCCATTGGATTGTCCTATTTTAAAGAACGAGGTTTTACTTCCGAAACCATTAAGAAATTTGGCTTAGGCTATTCGCCAGAAACTTGGGATGCGTTTACCAAAGAAGCACTGGGTAAAGGGTACAAATTAGAGTATTTAGACAAAACCGGACTTTCGATTGTTAAGGAAGACAAGCAATTTGACCGTTTTAAAGGTCGTGTGATGTTTCCTATTCAAAGTATGAGCGGTCGCGTGTTGGGTTTTGGAGGTCGTATTCTTACCAATGATAAAAAAGCCGCAAAATACCTCAATTCACCCGAAAGTGATATTTACCACAAGAGTAAAGTGTTGTACGGAATTTTTCATGCGAAACAATCCATCGCTAAACTGAATAATTGTTATTTAGTGGAAGGTTATACTGATGTCATTCAAATGAATCAAGCCGGAATTGAAAACGTCGTAGCTTCTTCTGGAACCGCCTTAACATCGGATCAAATTCGGTTGATTAATCGCTTAACGCCAAATATTACTGTACTTTTTGATGGTGATGCTGCTGGTCTACGTGCTTCGATTCGTGGAATTGATTTGATTTTGGAAGCCGGAATGAACGTAAAAGTGTGTACGTTTCCAGATGGTGATGATCCTGATAGTTTTGCGAGAAAAACATCGTATGAAGATTTGTTATTGTATTTTGAAGAAAATGCCAAAGATTTCATTCAGTTTAAAGCTTCTTTGTTAATGCAAGAAGCTAAGAATGATCCGATAAAAAAAGCAGATTTGATTCGTGATATGGTCATTAGTATTTCTAAAATTCCAGACCGAATTAAACGAGAAGTCTATATTAAGGAGTGTTCTAGAATCATGGACATTTCTGAAGAGGTGCTTTTTAATACGCTAGCTCAACTCGTTAAAAAAGATTTGTCGGAAGCCAATAAAAACTATAAGGAAGAACAAAAAGCTTTTGAAGTTGTTAAAAATGAAAGCACTGAGACAACCGAAAAAGTAGATATACAATATGAATTAGAACATAAAATTATTCAGATTCTGTTGTTCTATGGATCCAAAGAAGTCGAATTTGAAGACAGCATTTTGACAGAAAATGAAGAGGGCGAATACGCTGATGTTGCTGAGAAAAAGAATTATAAAGTATTTGAGCGCGTTTATTTGAGTTTGCAAGAAGACGAAATAGAACTAGCTAACCCAGTATTTAAAGCCATTTATAATCATTTGATTGCTTTTTTCAACGAGAACGAAGTGTTTGAATTGGATAAATATTTAATGCATTTACCAGAAGAATTATCTCAGGAAGTAACGTCAATATTAATGAACGAAGAACGAGAGGTATTACATAATTGGGAAGTGCAGCAAATTTACGTCAAACAAAAAGAAGCAACTATCGGTCAATATGTAACTGAAACCATCATTACTTTGCGTTGGTATTTAGTAAACAACATTATTGATGAATTAAAAAATAATTTATCAACAGAAGAGGAACAAGACAATAAAGAATCGCTAGAAATGGTAATGGCCTATTTAGGGCTAACACATATTTTTTCAAAAAGTCTGGGCAGAGTTTTATCGCGCTATTATTAAATAATTTCCAAGTCTTTCTCTTTTTTCAATAAGTCAACTAAGTTGGTGATGTTTACTTTTGACAATAATCTAAATTTGTATTTCTTTTGAATTAAGTTCTTGCAACAGCAATTCACTATTTTTTGCTACTGATAAACACTTAATTTTTTTGATGATTTTTGAAATACGAATGAATTCCATAGGAAATAACAGGAGCACTCACTGCAATACATACTTTTATCATAGCTAAAAAATTACAGTTCTAAAACTAGCATATTCATAGTTAATCAATAATATATAATTAGCTGTGAATTAGGATGATAATTATTTTAAACCCTCAGGAATTACACAAACAGGTATGGGTTGCATTTTATGTTGGTTGATCAAATGAAGTCGTTCATAAAGGGTAAAAACCTGCGCCTCTCGTTCTGAAAAATCAGTTGCTTTTTTTCCTAATTCTAATTGCTTCATTGCCCATTCCAATTCATCATAATTAGCACCTATTTGGTCTTCATCACTCCGGTCATCGCCAAATAATCCATCAGTAGGTTTTGCATCTAAAATACTTTGAGGAACTTTTACATAAGCAGCTAATAATCTAACTTCGCTTTTCATTAAATCGGCAATTGGGCTAATATCTACACCGCCATCTCCATATTTTGTAAAGAAACCTACACCAAAATCTTCAACTTTATTTCCGGTTCCAGCGACTAAAAATCCATGTAATCCAGCAAAATAGTATAAAGTAGTCATGCGCAATCTGGCACAAGTATTGGCTAGTGATAAAGCCAGTGTTGTTTCATGATCCGATGCTGGAACTTGCGTTTTAAATTGTTCGAAAACAGGGGTTAAATCGGCACGTTCACTCAATACATTTGAAAACCTACTTTTTAATTGGGCAATATGTTCGTTTGCTCTATTGACATGACTTTCCGCTTGATGTATTGGCATTTCTATACAAAGCGTTGGCAAACCAGTTTGCGCACACAATGTTGAAGTTAGCGCACTATCAATTCCTCCCGAGATGCCAACAACAAAACCCTTTACTTTTGCGTTTATAGCATAATCATACAGCCATTTTACAATGAATTCATTTATTTTTTCTGCTTGAAAAGGAGTAGAATTTGTCATTTTTTTATGAAAATTTGTAAGTTGATAACTGTATATTTGTAACCAAAATATTATTTTATAAAATTATAAAAATACGCCTTATGAAGCAATTAATATTTGCACTAATTATAGTTTCTTTATTTTCATGTAAAGAGGAAAGTAAAATTGAAGAAGCAGTTGCACAAATTCCTGTCACATTCAAAGTAGAGCGATTTGATCAAGTTTTTTATGGCTCTAAGCCTAATGAACTCGAACAAATTAAATCAAAATATCCGTTCTTTTTTCCAGCAGGAAACCCCGATTCAGTATGGATAAACAAGATGAATAATCCGTTATTAAAGGAATTATATAACGAGGTTCAAGTAAAATATCCTGCCCTTGGAAAAGTGGAAGGTGATCTTGAAAAATTATTTGGTCATGTGCAGTATTATTTTCCAAAATACAAAACACCTCGTGTAATTACTTTAATAAATGAAGTAGATATGGAAGGCAAAGTTTTTTATGTAGACACACTTGCCCTGATATCATTAGATTGTTATCTGGGTAAAGAGCATAAATTTTATGTAGATTTTCCCGAATATAAGAAAATTGAGTTAGAAGAAAATCAAATCGTTCCTAATTTAGTGTCGAGTTTTTGTTATGGTAAAATTGCCACACCAACAGATAGAACGCTACTTTTGGCTATGATTTATTATGGAAAAGAATTATACATTAAAGATAAATTAATTCCAGAATATTCCGATGCAAATAAAATTGGGTATACCGAATTGCAGCTTAAATTTTGCCAAGAAAACGAATATTACATGTGGAGTAATTTGGTGGAAAATAAATTATTGTATGATGTAAATCCAAAGAATGAACAGCGTTTTATTCAACCGGCACCGTTTTCAAAATTTTATTTAGAAATTGACAATCAAACCCCAGGACGCGTTGGGCAATGGTTGGGTTGGCAAATCGTAAGAAGTTATATGGAAAACAATGATGAGGTAACTTTGGAACAATTAATGGCAATGGATGCCAAAACTATTTTTGAAAATTCGAAGTACAAACCAAAGAAACAATAATAGAATAATGAAAAAATCAGATATAAAAATTACCGTAGGTTTAGATGAAAATAATGTGCCCGAAAAATTATTGTGGACGGCACAAGATGGCGGTGTGGAGCAAGAAGAGGCAAAAGCATTAATGCTGTCGGTTTGGGATAGTAAAGCTAAAGAAACCCTTCGTATTGATTTATGGACAAAAGATATGCCAGTAGACGAAATGAAGCAATTTTTTCATCAAACTTTAGTCGCAATGGCTGATACATTTCAAAGCGCCACCGCCGATGAAAAAATGTCAGATACCATGCGCGATTTTTGTGATTACTTCGCTGAGAAATTGGAATTGAAAGCATAATAAAAAAGGCCGTTAATTATTGTTAGCGGCGTTTTTTATATTAAATAAATCCTTCATTCTTAAAAATATCCTCGTTAATTTGATTGATGTATTCTAAAATTCCTTCGCGTCCAATTGCTTCTAATGATGAAGTTACAAAATAAGGAGGCATTTCAGCCCAATCGCCCGCTAATAATTGTTTTTTATACGCTTCCACATGATTGTTTACCTTGTTTTTTCCTAATTTATCAGATTTTGTAAACACAATTGCAAACGGAATTTCGCTTTCTCCTAGATATTCTAAGAATTCCAAGTCAATTTTTTGCGCTTCCAATCGAATGTCAATCAATACAAAGGCACAAACTAGTTGTTCTCTATGTTCGAAATAATCCATAATGAATTGTTGGAAAACAGCTTTTGTTTTTTTAGAAACCCGTGCATAACCATAACCTGGTAAATCGACTAAAAACCAATTACTATTAATTTTAAAATGATTAATTAATTGGGTTTTTCCTGGTTTTGATGAGGTTTTTGCTAAGTTTTTATGATTGGTCAACATGTTAATCAAAGAAGATTTTCCTACGTTTGAACGACCAATAAAGGCATATTCGGGCAAACGCTCTTTAGGGCATTTATCTACTTCAGAATTACTAATGATAAATTCGGCGGTATTAATTTTCATAACATATAGGTTGTCATTCTGAACTTGATTACTTCGTCAATTCGCAAGCTCGGGTCAGAATTTAATTTATAAGAGATCCCAAAATAAATTCGGAAGGAGCGCTTTATTAGAGATTATTTTTTTGCAACCAATTCAATAAAATTTCATTGAACGCATCTGGATGCTCCATCATAGCAGCATGACCACATTTATCAATCCAAAACAATTCTGAATTGGGTAACAATTTATTAAATTCTTCAGCCACATTTGGAGGAGTAACTTTATCATCTTTCCCCCAAATAATACACGTTGGCGTAGTCATTTTAGGCAAATCTTTAGCCATGTTATGACGGATGGCACTTTTAGCAATGGTTAAAGTTTTAATCAGCTTAATTCGATCATTAACCGTTGCAAAAACTTCATCTACAATTTCTTTGGTAGCAATTTTTGGATCATAGAAAACGTCTTCTGCTTTCTTTTTGATGTATTCATAGTCGCCTCTTTTCGGATAGCTTTCGCCCATTCCACTTTCATATAAGCCCGAACTTCCAGTAATTACTAATGCTTTTACAAGATTAGGATACATCTTTGTATGGTACAAACCGATGTGGCCACCTAAGGAATTTCCAACAAGAATTACTTCGTCAAAACCTTTATATAAAATAAAATCTTTAACAAATCTTGAAAAAGCTTTTACGTTCGTTTTTAAAATATTTTGCGTGTATATGGGTAATTCGGGTATCACAACTTTGTAACCCTTTGTTGGGAAAAATTGGGCTACTCCTTCAAAATTACTCAGTCCGCCCATTAATCCATGTAAAATGATGATTGGGGTTCCTTCTCCGGCTTCAAAATAGGTATATTTTTTTTCTTTTTTTAACATAAATACCACTTAAAGTGTTGGTTATCCTATTCGACAAATATACTATTTTATTGCGGAAACAAAAGAAAAAAATTAGGGCGGTAAAATTTGAAGGTGTTTGAGTATAATTTGTTAGTTATCAACAATTTCAAAACATTTATTAACTAATTTATTTTGCGATGATTTTATTTTTAAAAGTATTTAAAAATCATCCATTTATCAAGTTTTAATTATTACAACTAAATCAGAAGTGGTTTTTTTAGTTTTAATTTCTTAAAACTTATTAACAAAGTGGTATTTTGTGGTAAAAAGTGGTAATTTTTTTCTAAATTTGTCCTTATTCAAATAGAAAAGAATTGAAAACATTAATTGGAACATACGAATGCAAGGTTGACGCTAAAGGGCGTTTGATGTTGCCTACTTCACTAAAGAAGCAATTAGGTTCTTTGGAGGAAGGATTTGTATTGAAGCGATCTGTTTTTCAGCCATGTTTGGAGTTGTTTCCAATGAGCGAGTGGAATAAGATGATGTTGAAAATCAATAAATTAAATCGTTTTGTAAAGAAGAATAACGATTTTATAAGACGATTCACTGCTGGGGTTAAAATGGTGGACATTGATACAACTGGACGCCTTTTGATTCCGAAAGACTTAGTTGTTTTTGCAACCATTGAAAAAGATATTGTCTTGAATTCTGCTATCAATATTATTGAAATTTGGGATAAAGACAAGTACGAAAATGCCATTGAAAACGCTACCGATGATTTTGCAGACTTGGCTGAAGAAGTTATGGGTAATTTAAATGATGATGAAGATGGACTATCATAATCCAGTATTGCTAAAAGAAACGGTCGACGGATTAAATATACATCCAGATGGGGTTTATGTTGACGTAACTTTTGGTGGTGGAGGACATTCACGAGAGATGCTAAATCGATTAGGTACAAATGGAAAATTATTTGCTTTTGACCAAGATCTAGATGCATTAGAAAACACAATTGCTGATGATCGATTTACACTTATTAACGAAAATTTTAGATTCATAAAACGATTTTTACGTTTTCACGGAATAAAACAAGTAGATGGAATTTTAGCTGATTTAGGGGTTTCATCCCATCAATTTGATGTGGCCGAGCGGGGTTTTTCTACTCGATTTGATGCTGAATTAGATATGCGAATGAATCAAAAAGGTGAAATCAGTGCTTATCATGTTGTGAATGAATATGATGAACAAGAAATTGCACGTGTATTATTCAATTATGGCGAATTAAAAAATGCTAGAGCAATGGCAAATGCAATTGTTACAGCAAGAAAGGATAAGCAGATTAAAAACTCGGAACAATTAAAACAAGTTCTCGCTAAGTTTTTACCAGCACATAAAAGCAATAAAATTTTAGCTCAGATATATCAAGCAATTAGAATCGAAGTAAATCAAGAGATGGATGTTTTGAAAGAGTTCTTAGAGCAATCTTTAGAACTTTTAAAGCCAGGCGGTCGTTTAAGTGTTATTTCGTATCATTCTTTAGAAGATCGATTGGTGAAACGATTTGTTAAAAACGGCATGTTTGAAGGAGAGCCAGAGCGCGATTTTTTTGGAAATTTTGAAGTGCCTTTCAAGATAATTGAAAAACTTATTGTGCCTTTAGAAGCTGAAATTACAATTAATAACAGAGCTCGAAGTGCAAAACTAAGAGTGGCTGAAAAAAGATAGTAGGAATGAAAAACGGAATTTACAGTTTATTAAAAGCAAAATTTCTTATCAGTGATGATGCGCTTAAGAATTGGAAATTTATCGTTTTTTTAGTGGTTTTAGGAATGATTATGATTGCAAACAATCATCAATATGATGCTAAAAACTACAAGATTACTGAGTTGACAAACCAAGTTAAAGAATTGCGATCAGAGTTTGTAGATCGTCGTTCAGAATTGATGAAGTTAAAAATGGAATCTACAGTGGAAAAAAAAATGGAAACCCGTCAAATTTTTCCCTCTGAAGAACAACCAACAAAAATTATAGTTGAAAGTAAAAAAGGTAAAAAGAGTTTTTGGGATAAATTAAAAATATGGCAATAGAAGATAAAAAAATATCGTATCGCATGTATTTTGTGGCCTTCTTATTTTTTATGATGGCTGTCTTTGTTTTGATTAAACTCAATAATATTCAGTGGGTAGAAGGAAAGTATTACAGAAAATTAGGCAATAAACGTACCGTTAAAAATTTTCCTATACCTGCAAATAAAGGAAATGTATATTCTGCAGATGGAAGTTTATTAGCAACTTCAATTCCTGAATATGCTGTTTATTTTGATGCAGTCGTACCTTCAAATACACATTTTAGAGATAATTTAAAAAACCTTTCGGATTCATTATCAACAATGTTTGGAAAATCTGCAGGATATTATCAAGCTAGATTGCAAAAGGCAAGAGCTAATAAAAGCCGGTATGTTTTCATCGCAAAAAAACTAAGTTATACCGAGCAAGTTCGTTTAAAATCATTTCCATTATTTAATAAAGGAGCAAATAAAGGTGGAATTATAATTGAACAAAAAACGGTTCGGAAGCATCCTATTGGTTTGGTAGCAAAACGAACCATTGGTTATGAACGATCAAATGAAGATGGGAAAGGTCTTGAATATGCATTTAGAAATTATTTGAATGGTAAAAATGGCCATAGAATGATGCAAAAGATTGCAAAAAATCAATGGAAACCTATTAGTGATGTCAATGAAAAAGATCCTCAAGATGGTTATGATATTATTTCTACTATAGATGTTTATATTCAGGATATTGCACACCATGCTTTATTAAAACAATTAGAAATTTACAAAGCTGATCATGGTTGTGTGGTGGTTATGGAAACAAAAACCGGACACATTAAAGCCATTTCAAATTTAGGAAGAGGAGAAGACGGAAGCTATTTTGAAACTCAAAATTATGCCATAAACGAAACACATGAACCAGGCTCTACCTTTAAATTAATTGATTTAATTGCTGTTTTAGATGACAAAAAAGCCGACACAAGCACGGTTTATGATTCGCATGGCGGATTAATAACTTATTATAAGAGAAAAGTTAAAGATTCCAACAATAGAGGTTACGGTAAAATATCGTTAGCTAGAGGTTTTGAAGTTTCGTCTAACACAGTTTTAGTGCAATCAGTTTATAATAATTACAAGAATAATCCTAAGCAATTTGTAGATAGAATTAATAGTTACGGATTAAATAAACCACTAGGACTTCCTATTAAAGGCGAAGGCAGATCCTATATTCCCTATCCAGGCACTAGCGGTTGGTCGGGTACAAGTTTGCCTTGGATGGCTTTTGGTTATGGTTTGTCAGTGACTCCATTACAAACATTAACAATGTACAATGCAGTTGCTAATAATGGTGTTATGGTGAAACCTATTTTCGTTAGTGAAGTAAAGGAATGGAGCAAAACCATTAAAAAATTCAATACCGAAATCATTAATCCAAAAATTTGTTCACAAGAAACATTAGGCAAAGTTCAAGCAGTTTTAGAGAATGTCGTTAAAAAAGGAACGGGTTCAAAATTGTATTCAAAAGATTTCTCGATGTCGGGAAAAACCGGAACAGCTCAAGTTAATTATGGCAAACCAGATATGTATTATGCTTCGTCTTTTGTTGGTTATTTTCCAGCTGTTCAACCTAAATATTCATGTATTGTAGTAATTCATAAACCCGATAAAACGGTAGGATATTATGGTGCTGATGTTTCTGGACCAGTATTTAAAAGAATTGCACAAAAAATATTTACCGATTCTCCAGCAACAAATCACGTAAAAAATATTGAAGCTAAGGTAGTATCGCAAGAAAATAAATACAACAACTATTACAAAGAAGTAGTAAAAGAAGGTCAAATTGTTCCTAATGTAAAAGGCATGGAAGCTATGGATGCCATAGCATTGCTAGAAAACTTAGGTTTAAAAGTAAAAGTTATTGGATTAGGAAGAGTAAAGAAACAATCGATTACCTCGGGACAAAAAATTAATAAAAATCAAACTATTATAATCGAATTATCGTGAAACGCCTAAAAGATATATTATACAGAGTTAGCATTGAAGCAGTTCATGGAGCTACCGATGTAACTATTTCAAAAATTGAATTTGATTCTAGAAAAGTGGAATCAAATACTGCTTTTGTGGCGATAAAAGGTACACTTTCAGACGGTCATGATTATATTGAAAAAGCAATTGCACTTGGGGCAAATGTTATTGTTTGCGAACAATTTCCTGAAACTATAGTGCAAGGAATTACCTATGTGCAAGTTAACGATACGAATGAGGCTTTAGCGTATTTATCGGCTAATTTTTATGATAATCCATCGGAGAAAATTAAACTGGTGGGTGTAACGGGTACTAATGGTAAAACGACAATTGCTTCATTATTATATCAGTTATTTAAAAAA
>Ga0209443_1000699_pt1 | contig 22509 bp, 21 predicted proteins | sample LauGreBMM110DCMD_2_FD_187571 | JGI IMG/M metagenome (GOLD analysis project Ga0209443, IMG submission 187571) | Freshwater lake microbial communities from Lake Michigan, USA - Su13.BD.MM110.DCMD (SPAdes) (version 2) | ecosystem: Environmental > Aquatic > Freshwater > Lake | place: Lake Michigan... | reverse complement strand
TGCCTGCGTTATGGCTGGCGATGACCAGTTTTCCGGGCTGGAGTTTGCGGTGGGTCATATGAAACATTGCCTCAAGTCATATTGTCATCCCCGCTTTCGCGGGAATGACATAGAATTTTAGGGTATCAAGCCTTGCCTACTTAACGGCTTCGGCCTGCGCGGCGAAGATGTGGTCTGTCCCCATGCGTGCAAGACGTAGCAAACGCAGAAGGCCCTCTTCGTCATAGGTCGCGCCTTCGGCAGTCGCTTGCACTTCGGCGATCTGGCCACCTTCGATCAGAACGAAATTTGCATCGGCATCGGCATCGGAATCTTCGATATAGTCAAGGTCCAACACGGGCGTGCCTTTGAAGATACCGCAACTTACCGCCGCGACGCGGCCGGTGATGGGGTCTTCCTTGATTGCACCCGACGCCAGCAAACCATTAACCGCAAGCCGCAAGGCAACCCATGCGCCAGAAATAGCGGCGGTGCGTGTGCCGCCATCGGCCTGCAACACATCGCAATCGACGGTGATTTGATTTTCGCCCAGCTTCTTCATATCGACAACAGAGCGCAAAGAACGGCCAATAAGACGTTGAATTTCTTGAGTCCGTCCGGACTGCTTGCCCTTCGCTGCTTCGCGTTGGCTACGCGTGTGGGTGGCGCGGGGGAGCATGGAATATTCCGCTGTGACCCAACCTTCACCCTTGCCACGCAACCATGGCGGAATACGATCTTCGACGCTGGCGGTCACCAGCACGCGGGTGTCACCAAAACCGATAAGGCAGCTACCTTCGGCATGTTTGGTGAAATGAGTTTCGATCGAAATGGCGCGCATTTCGTCTGGCGAACGGCCTGATGGACGCATAATGTTCTCCTGATAACGGGTTGATGGCTGCCATAGCCTGCCCCGCTTGCTTTGCAAGCATGCGGTGCGCTACTATAAGTGCGTGAGCCAAACACCCATCAATGAATTGAATGACCGCACGCGCACCGTCTTCCGGATGGCGGTCGAAAGCTATCTCGACAATGGTGCGCCGGTTGGCTCGCGGACGATTTCGAAATTTGCCGGCCTGAACCTGTCGCCAGCCTCCATCCGCAACGTGATGCAGGATTTGGAGGAGGCAGGTTATCTCGCCTCGCCGCATACCAGCGCTGGACGCGTGCCGACCGAAACTGGGCTTCGCCTGTTTGTGGATGGCATGATGCAATCGGCCGAACCCTCCGCCGAAGAACAGCGTGCGATTGAATCGCAGATTAGCGGCGAGGGGCCCATTGAAGAGGCACTGGCGGCCGCGACGTTGGTTTTGTCAGGATTGTCCGCCTGCGCCGGTATCGTGCTTGTACCAAAGCGTGACGCGGTCCTGAAGGCATTCAGCTTTGCGCGCCTGTCCCCGTCACAAGTGCTCGCGATCATGGTCGGGTCCGATAGCAGCGTCGAAAACCGGCTGGTGTCAATTGATCCGGCAATCAGCGAATCCATGTTGGTGGAGGCGGCCAATTATATCTCTGCGCGTTTGTCGGGGCTGACGTTATCCGAAGCCTTGGAACGTCTCGACAGCGAAATTCGCGCCGAGAAAGCGGAGCTTGATGTGGCCAGCCAGAAACTGGTCCGGGATGGCTTGGCCATCTGGTCGCTCGACGCAAATGACCGGCCCGTACTGATCGTGCGCGGGCAGTCGAACTTGATCGACGATGCAGCTGCTGCGGACCTCGACCGTGTGCGGCAATTGCTCGACGAATTGGAGAGCAAAGAGGAAATCGCAAGGCTCGTCGATAGCGCGCGGGATGCGCAGTCGACGCGGATATTCATTGGTTCGGAAAATAATCTTTTCTCATTATCGGGATCATCGGTGATTGCCGCACCCTATCGTGAGGCTGGCGGCAAGGTCGTTGGCGTCGTTGGCGTGATTGGCCCGACACGCCTGAATTATGCGCGTATTGTGCCGATGGTGGACTTCACCGCGCAAGCACTCAGCCGTTTAATTAAGTGACGCGCGGGTTGATGAAATAGAATTGCTTTCTATATGCGCAAAGCAACAAACGACCGAAGTGTCGCAACGTAAATGGGTTAATCAGGTTTATGACAGACAAGAAATCAGCGACTGCGGATATTGCGGTAGAAAAAGAACTTGAAGGCGTACCAGAGCATATGAAGGACGAAACGCCAGAAGCGACCGACACTGCCGATGCAAAAATCGCGGCACTGGAAGAAGCGATTGCCGCTGCGCAGCAGGATGTGTTGTACGCGCAAGCCGAAACGCAGAATGTCCGCCGCCGTATGGAAAAAGAGGCGCAGGATGCGCGCGCGTATGCCGCAACCGGCTTTGCCCGCGACGTGCTTTCGGTTTCTGATAATTTATCGCGTGCGCTGGAGGCTATTCCTGCGGAAATGCGCGACAGCGAAGCTATGAAACCGCTCGTGATTGGGCTTGAGGCCACTGGCCGCGAACTGGACAGCGTATTTACCAAAAACGGCATTACGCGCATCGCCGCCATGGGCATGCCGCTTGACCCGAACCAGCATCAGGCAATGGTTGAAATCCCAAGCGCCGACGCCGCACCTGGCACAATTATCGCCGAAATGCAGGCGGGTTACATGATCAAGGACCGTTTGCTGCGGCCTGCTTTGGTTGGGGTTGCAAAGGCAGTCGAATAAGCTGGCGATCGCTGGCATGACGTCTGCTTGCGTGAGTAGGGCAAAGTTGTGGGGTAGTCTCAACGCTGCCTCTCCGCTATCGACCCCCACGCATGACCACAGCAGCAGTCTCTTCGGAAGGCCAATCCCCTTGGCGCGATGAACTTCGCGCGACGCTGTTGCTTGCATGGCCGATGATCCTGTCGAACCTGACGATGATACTGATCGGGGTGACGGACGTCATCCTGTTGGGTTGGCTTGGGCCACGCGAATTGGCGGCGGGTGCGCTGGGGCATAATCTGGCGATTTTCTGTGCGATTTTCTGCATGGGCCTTGTGACCGCGACGGCGCCAATGATGGCTTCGGAAAAGGGCCGGATGGCGCATTCGGTGCGCGACATAAGGCGGACATTTCGGCAGGGGCTTTGGGTCTGCTGTTCGGTCATGGTGCCCATTTGGGCATTTTTGTGGAATACCGAAGCGATATTGGTTGCAACGGGTCAGCAACCTGATTTAGCCGCGAATGCCGCTATTTTTGTGCGGGCCTATATGTGGTCTATCCTCCCGTTTCTGGGCTTTTTGGTGCTGCGTAATTTCGTTGCTGCGCTGGAAAAGCCGGTTTGGGCTACCGTCGTTGCGTGTGGCGCTGTGGTTTTGAACGCGGTCGTCAATTACGGCCTCATCCTTGGCCATTATGGTTTGCCGCAGCTCGGCCTGATGGGGGCAGGCATTGGCAGCACAATAACCAATGTTGTTCAATTCGCCGTCATGGCGCTTGTCGTCAGCTTTTATCCGAAATTCCGGCGCTATCATCTGTTTGGCCGCTTTTGGCGTCCGGACTGGCCGCGGTTCCGGCAGATTTGGCGGCTGGGCATGCCAATTGGCCTGACCATGGGCTTCGAAGGCGGCGTTTTTGCGGTTGCGATTTTGCTGATGGGGTTGATTAACGAAGCATCGGTTGCTGCCCATGCCGTTGCTATCCAGATTGCCTCGCTTACCTTCATGGTGCCGATGGGACTTGGGCAAGCGGCAACGGTGCGCGTGGGGCTTGCTTTTGGCCGCAACGACGCGGACGGCATAACAAAAGCGGGCTGGACTGCGTTCGTCTTGGGCACCGGCTTTATGGCCGCCATGGCTCTGGGGATTTACAGCTTTCCAGAGGCTTTAATCGGCATTTTCGTGACGCCGATTGACGCCGAAACGACGCAGGTGTTCAACCTTGCCGTCAGCTTCCTCATGGTCGCGGCTATTTTCCAGATCGTCGACGGGGCACAGGTTGTAGGTGCTGGTATGCTGCGCGGCTTACACGACACTAAGGTGCCGATGTATTTTGCCGCCTTTGGTTATTGGGTGGTTGGCATTGGCGTTGGTGCGTGGCTTGCATTTCGCGGCGGTTGGGACGGTGTCGGTGTGTGGACTGGCCTTGCGACAGGGTTGGCGGTTGTGTCCGTCCTGATGCTGGTTCGTTGGTCGATGCGTGCACGGCTGGGTCTATTGCCGTTAGAAAATTAGAACAGCGTCATCCTGAAACAGGTTCAGGATGACCCAGGTATATCAGCCGTCGATTGCTTTTTTCTCGTCGGGGTCGCTGCCATCTGTTTCTTGCACGCGTGCTTTGACCAAAATGCGTTCATTGTTCGAAAATAGAAATTCGGTTTCAATTTCACCCAATTTGCGCGGAATGGTATTTACGCCCCACATCATCACATGCTTGCCGCCTTTTTTGAAGGCAACTTTTTCTCCGGCGGGGATTAATAGGCGGTCCATGGGGGCCATGGATACGGCCCCTGTTTTTGCGTCTACCGTTACATCATGCATTTCCACACGAATGGCCGAAGGCGAACTAACGCGCAGCAGGCGCACATCTTCGGGACCGCCATAGACGTTGAAATGCAGCGCAGATGGATTGCTGTCGACTGGCGATAGGGTCAGCACAGCCTCTTTCACTTTCAACTGTGGTGTTGGACCGCAGGAAGCAAGCAGCAAAGCCGCCGCAGGCGCAACTAAGGTGAATATCCGTCGGTTCATAACATACCCGTCTTGTTGGTGAGATCGTCCAGCGCCAGGACTCTCCGATACAGTATTTCCACTTACTTTTTACCCATCTAGGCGTCCCAAAGTCTTGTGCCAAGAGAATTGGCACCTATATCGCCGCTACAACGTCACGATACGAGATACGTCGGTGCCTGATAGGGCTGGCGCGTAACGTGGCAGATTATAGTTCAATTTTAAAATTTCGGGGTAAAGTTTTTATGGCTAAAGTTATTGGTATCGACTTGGGCACGACAAACAGCTGCGTTGCGGTCATGGACGGCGGCAAGCCCAAGGTCATCGAAAATGCAGAAGGCGCGCGTACGACGCCATCTATTGTGGCCTTTGCCAAGGATGGCGAGCGTCTGATCGGACAGCCAGCCAAGCGTCAGGCTGTCACCAATCCAGAAAGCACAATTTACGCAGTGAAGCGCCTGATCGGCCGCCGCTTTGATGATCCCATGACCAAAAAGGACATGGGCCTCGTCCCTTATAGCATCGTCAAGGGTAAGACCGGCGATGCATGGGTTAAGGCCGGCGGCGAAGATTATTCGCCATCGCAAATTTCGGCATTCATTCTGCAGAAGATGAAGGAAACAGCGGAAGCCTATCTGGGCGAAACCGTCACGCAAGCGGTTATCACCGTTCCAGCCTATTTCAACGATGCCCAGCGTCAGGCCACTAAGGATGCTGGCCTCATTGCAGGGCTTGAAGTGCTGCGTATCATAAACGAGCCGACGGCTGCTGCGCTTGCGTACGGCATGGATAAGGACGAAAACAAAACCATCGCGGTCTATGACCTTGGCGGCGGTACGTTTGACATCTCGATCCTTGAAGTTGGCGACGGCGTGTTCGAAGTCAAATCGACCAACGGCGATACGTTCTTGGGCGGTGAAGATTTCGACAGCGTGCTCGTCGAGCATCTGGCGGCCGATTTCAACAAGGCCGAAGGCATTGACCTGACGAAGGACAAGCTTGCGCTGCAACGTTTGAAGGAAGCGGCTGAAAAGGCGAAGATTGAATTGTCTTCGACGCAGACAACCGAAGTCAACTTGCCGTTCATCACCGCCGATCAAAATGGTCCGAAGCATTTGGTAAAAACCATCACGCGCGCAGACCTTGAAAAGCTGGTTGATGATTTGATCAAGCGTACGCTTGAGCCTTGCAAAAAGGCGTTGGCCGATGCGGGCATCAAGGCAGATGGCATTGATGAAGTCGTGATGGTCGGCGGTATGACCCGCATGCCAAAGGTGCGCGATGTCGTGAAGAGTTTCTTCGGTAAAGAACCGCACACCGGTGTGAACCCAGACGAAGTCGTTGCAATGGGCGCCGCCATTCAGGCGGGCGTGTTGCAGGGCGACGTCAAGGACGTGCTTTTGCTCGATGTGACGCCATTGTCGCTGGGTATCGAAACGCTCGGCGGCGTGTTTACGCGCATGATCGACCGCAACACGACGATCCCGACGAAGAAGAGCCAAGTATATTCGACCGCAGAAGACAATCAGAATGCTGTCACCATCCGCGTGTTCCAAGGCGAGCGCGAAATGGCGGCGGATAACAAGCTGCTTGGTAATTTCGACCTTGTTGGCATTCCGCCAGCACCGCGCGGCGTGCCGCAGGTTGAAGTGACTTTTGACATTGATGCCAACGGCCTTGTCAGCGTGACCGCAAAGGACAAGGGCACGGGTAAGGAACAGCAGATCAAGATCCAAGCATCGGGCGGTCTGTCAGATGCGGATATTGACCAGATGGTCCGCGACGCCGAAGCCTTTGCCGAAGAAGATAAAAAGCGTCGTGAATCGGCAGAAGCCAAGAACAACGCCGAAAGCCTTGTCCACTCCACCGAGAAGCAGCTTGTAGAACATGGCGACAAGATTGACGCCGCGTTGAAGGGCGAAATCGAAGCGGCTGTTGCGGAAACCAAGACGGCCATCGAAGGTGGTGATGCAGAAGCGATGAAGGAAAAGGCAACTGCCTTGGCCCAAGTTGCGATGAAGCTTGGTGAAGCGATTTACAAGGAAGAGCAAGCGGCCGGAGCTTCGGCAGAAGCCGCATCGGAAGAAGCGCCAACAGACGACAATGTCGTTGATGCCGAATTCTCCGAAGTCGAAGACGACAAGAAAGACTGATGTTGAAAATTTCCGGCCGTCGCTCTCGAAACGTAGCGATGGCCGGAAAGTCCGGGGGGTTAGTCAGTCATGAATCTCGACATTGATTATTATGAATTGTTGGAAGTTGAGCGGACAGCGGATGAAAAGACGCTGAAAACCGCCTATCGTCGGATCGCGATGGAATGCCATCCCGACCGCAACCCCGGCTGCGACCAGTCCGAAGCCAAGTTTAAGGCCATCAGCCAAGCCTATGACGTCCTAAAAGATCCGCAAAAGCGCGCAGCCTATGACCGTTTGGGCAAGGCCGCGTTTGAAAATGGCGGCATGGGCGGCGGCGGTCAAGGCGGCGCAGGCTTTGGAGATTTCTCCGACATATTCGAGAGCTTTTTTGGCGATGCCTTTGGTGGGCGCCAGCGTGGACCTGCTCGCGGGGCAGATCTGCGCTACGACCTTGAAGTTTCGCTCGACGAAGCTTTCCATGGCAAAGACGCCGAGATTATCATCGACGTCGCAACGGCGTGCGACACATGTGAAGGCACTGGCGCGACGCCGGGGTCCGGAAAACGCCGCTGCAACTTGTGTGCTGGGCACGGTAAAGTGCGCGCGCAGCAAGGCTTTTTCGTTGTAGAACGTACATGCCCCACCTGTCATGGTCGCGGCGAAGTGATTGAGTCCCCATGCCGCGCATGTGGAGGCGAAGGTCGGCTGGATGAACGCAAAACCATTTCGGTTAATATCCCCCCGGGCGTTGACGAGGGGACGCGCATTCGCGTTGCCGGCAAAGGCGAGGCTGGACCTTATGGTGCCGCCGCGGGTGATCTATACATCTTCATCCATTTGTCCCGGCACAAGGTGTTTGAGCGCGACGGCACGACATTGTTCTGCCGTGTGCCCGTAAGCTTCACCACAGCGGCGCTGGGTGGCGAAATTCGTATTCCGGGCGTTGATGGTGCGGAGCATATCATCGTCGTTCCAGAGGGCATCCAGTCGGGCAAGCAGCTGCGCCAGCGCGGGGCAGGTATGCCCGTGTTGCAAGGACGTGGCCGCGGAGACATGGTCATTCAAATCGACGTGGAAACGCCGTCCAAGCTGTCGACCCGTCAAAAGGAAATCCTGCGCGAGTTCCGTGAAACCGAAACGGGTGCAGAATGCCCGCAATCAACTAGCTTTTTTGATAAGCTTAAGGGCATTTGGGACGGCATAGCGCCGTAATCGGATGCAGTAACAGGTCAGACGTGAATCTGAACTACCTCGACCCTAAGCGTATCTATGAGGAGATGGCAAGGCTGACCCCGCCATAACAAATGAGCGCCAGTCTGAGTTCTTTTTCGCGCATATCAAGGGTGTGGCATTCCGGCTGGCCACGCGCAAGCACCGAATAATTGTCTATTATGCCTTGAGTTCTTGATATGTTCTGCTAATTTAGCGGCATGGCAAAAGCAAAGCGCAAATATATCTGTCAGGCATGCGGTTCGGAGTCCAACCGGTGGCAGGGGCAATGCGACGATTGCGGCGAATGGAACACATTGGCTGAAGAGGCCAGCGCCACTGTTTTTGAACTGAAGCATCATCTGCATTCGGGCGGGCGCGCGGTGGAACTGTCCGGGCTGAATTCGGACATCAAACTTCCCGATCGGGCATCAACAGGCATATCCGAATTTGACCGCGCACTCGGTGGCGGCCTTGTGCCGAGTTCAGCAACCCTGTTGGGGGGCGACCCAGGCATTGGTAAATCGACGTTGCTTTTGCAGGCGGCTGCTAATCTCGCGCGGCGTGGGCTTTCCGTTGCATATATTTCTGGCGAAGAGGCGGTTGACCAAGTGCGCTTGCGTGCGCGCAGGCTCGGGCTTGGCGACGCGCCTGTGCAGCTTGCGGCCGCAACTTCGGTGCGCGACATTTTGACGACGATGGCACAGGGCGCTCCGCCGGCATTGTTGGTCATCGATTCCATTCAGACCATGCACAGCGACCTGATTGAAGGCGCGCCCGGCACGGTCAGCCAAGTGCGTGCGTCTGCACAAGAACTTATTCGCTTTGCCAAAGAACGCGGCACGGCGTTGATGCTCGTTGGTCACGTTACAAAGGATGGCACGATTGCCGGACCGCGCGTGCTGGAACATATGGTCGACACGGTATTGTCGTTTGAGGGCGAACGCAGCCATCAATATCGCATCTTACGCGCCTCTAAAAACCGCTTTGGTGGGACCGACGAAATCGGCGTCTTTGCGATGGTTGAAGAGGGCCTGACGGAGGTAGGCAATCCTAGCGCATTGTTCCTGACCGACCGGGCCGAACAGGTTACGGGCGCGACGGTATTTCCGGCATTAGAGGGGACGCGGCCTGTTCTCGTGGAAATTCAGGCGCTGACGGTTCGGCTGTCGAGCGGCGCGACGCCACGCCGCGCCGTCGTGGGCTGGGACAGTGGCCGGCTTGCGATGATCCTCGCGGTGCTTGAGGCGCGTTGCGGGTTGAGCTTTTCAACGGCCGAGGTGTATCTCAACATTGCGGGCGGCTATCGCATTTCCGACCCAGCCGCCGATCTTGCGGTGGCCGCAGCATTGGTTTCTGCCTTGGCCGAACGGCCACTTCCGTCCGACGCGGTTTTGTTCGGCGAAGTTGCTTTGTCCGGGGAAATTCGTCCGGTGACGCATGGTGCCTTACGATTAAAGGAATCTGCTAAGCTTGGCTTCAGCCGCGCCTTAGTCCCGCCGTCGGTAAAAGGTCAGGCGGGTATTTCGACGCAAGAGTTCCGCACGCTTGCCAATCTCGTTGACCATATGCTGGGACGTCCCTAAATCTAATCATATCCCAAGGGGCGGTCAGCGCGTCGCAAAGCAATATGATCGGTTGTCTGTTCGGGCATCGGAATACAAAACGATCCGCAAGCACTAAACATTGCGTTTCAACGAAATGGGCAAGAGGAACAGATGACGGCACTTGATATTATTGTTCTGTTTCTGCTCGGCAGCGGGGCTATATTCGGTTTCTTGCGTGGCTTTGTCCAAGAGGCGCTGTCGATGATCGCCTGGGTGTTGATTATCGCCGCTGTCCGTCTGTTTCACGCCCCCGCGACAGCCGCTCTGACTGAGGCCGTGGGCTCTGGCTCCGGCGCAGCGATGGCAGCTTTTTTGGCGATTGTCATTGTGATTTACGCGCTTGGCAAATGGATTTCGCGTTCGCTTGGCGCGAAGTCGCGCAAGTCTTTGCTTGGTCCTGTCGATCGCATGCTTGGCTTCGGATTTGGCCTGCTCAAGGGGCTGATCATGGCAACGTTGATATTCCTGCTGTTTGTGATGGGCTATGACATGGTTTACGGTGCAGACGAGGGGCGACCGGAGTGGATGACTACTTCGCGGACCTATCCGCTGCTCAACGCCAGCGGAGAGGCCATGTCGGAATTCGCCCGCGAACAAAGCGCTTCACGTGAAGCCGCTCCCACGGCGGCGGACTGATGGACTCGGCGCTCTACAACCGTCACATATTAAGGTTGGCAACGGCTTTGGTCGCCAATCATCGCCTCGATGATCCGCAAGGCACAGCGGAAGTGCGATCGCCTTTGTGTGGCAGCAGGATCCAGGCAGATGTCACTACCGATGCTGGGGGTTGCATATCGCAGCTTGCCTTGCGCGCGAATGCCTGCGCGCTTGGTCAGGCCTCGGCCGCTATCTTACAAGACAATGCGATTGGCTTGGACATAGCCGAGATTTCAGATTTACGCGACGGCATCGCGTCGGCGCTAAAGCGTGTCGGCGAGATGCCAACGCGCTGGCCGGACCTCGCATTGCTTGCTGCAGCGTGCGATTATCCATCGCGCCACGCGGCAATATTGCTGCCTTACCACGCGATACTTGCTGCGGCTAAAACACGGAATGTGCAGACCTGATGGCGGATGCCCCGCACAACCTCGTCGCTGATGTGATGTTGGGCGGGGTCGTGCTGCTGGGTGCTGCACTGATTGCCGTGTTGCTTTTTCGTCGCCTTGGACTGGGCGCTGTGCTTGGTTATCTGGCAGCGGGCATTGCGATTGGTCCTGATGGGCTAGGCCTCATTGGCGCGCCCGAAACGATAATGGCGTATTCCGAAATTGGCATCATCTTGCTTTTGTTTTTGGTTGGACTGGAATTGTCCCCAAGCAGGCTGTGGCTGTTGCGGCGTGATATTTTCCTTTTCGGGCCGCTGCAGGTCATTTTATGCGGGCTTGGTATGTTTGCTGTGGTGCATTTTGCCATGCCAAGCTTTAGCTGGGAAGCGGCCTTGGTCCTTGGCTTGCCTCTCGCATTGTCGTCCACAGCGCAGGTGCTGCCGTTGCTGCAGTCGCGCGGACGCATGAAGACCGATTATGGCGAAAAGAGCTTCTCCATTTTGCTGTTTCAAGACATTTCGATTGTGCCCATGCTCACCATCGTTGCCGCTTTGTCGCGCGCGCCGGCACTGGAGGGCGCCATTGAAGGGTGGACTCTGGCCCTGTACGCTGTGCTCGCAATTGTCGCGCTGGTTCTGGCAGGGCGTTATTTACTGTCGCCATTGTTGCGGCTGGTCGGTAAGATTTCGGAACGGGAATTGTTTATCGTCACTGGCCTGTTCACGGTATGCGTCAGCGCTGCGGTGATGCAGGCGATCGGCGTATCGCCAGCGCTTGGTGCGTTTGTTGCAGGCGTGATGCTCGCGGATTCGCCGTATCGGCATGAGCTTGAGGCGGACATTGATCCGTTCCGTTCAATTTTGCTTGGGCTGTTTTTCCTCGCCGTCGGCATGTTGCTTGATGTCGACGTCATTCTCGCGCAGCCCTTGTTTGTCGCCAGTCTTGCGCTCGGCCTCGTCGCCGTCAAGATAACGGTCATCTTCGCATTGGGCCGGTTTTTTGGCCTGAAGAGCAAGCAGTCCATCATCATGGCTATGCTTTTGAGCCAAGGCGGTGAGTTCGCCTTTGTCTTGTTCACAGCAGCGCAGCAGGCCTTGCTGATCGAGCCAGAGGCTGGAAGCCTATTCGGGGCGGTCGTTACCCTGTCGATGGCGACGACACCTTTCCTGATGATCATTGCGGGTAAGCTTGCCGCACGTTCGGGCAAGGAAGATGTGCAACTTGATGACCCCGCACTGGCATCGCAAGCAAATGTAATCATTGTCGGCCATGGCCGTTTTGGACAACAAGTATCGCAAATTATGCAGGCGGCGGGACGCTCAGTTACGTTGATTGACATAAATCCGCAGACCATTGACCTCAGCAGCGACTTTGGTTTCAAGGTTTTTTATGGCGATGGCACGCGCGTTGACTTGCTTAAGCGTGCGGGGGGAGAAGACGCGCAGGCGATATTCTTCTGCATCGATGATCGTTATGTGACCGCAGAATCGCTGATACCCGTGCGCGAGACATTCCCTCGAACAAAGTTGTTCGTGCGTGCATTTGACCGGGAGCAAGCGCTCAAGCTTATGGAAGATGACGGCATCAGCATCATGCGCGAGGTGTTTGAATCCTCAATCCGCATGTCTGCCGATGCGCTCAAATATTTTGGCACTGATCGCGAGGTTATCCTTGATATCATCTCGGAGTTCCGGCGCCGTGACCGAAGCCGGCTCAAGGCGCAATTTAATAGTGGCGATATGCATGCCGGAACCCGCCACAGTTTTGGTGGCGATGATTCCGATGACTATCTCATTACGCAGGATTAAGCTTCGCTGTCGAGGAACGCGGCAACATCTTCCAAATGAACAACTTTGGACAGGAATGTTTGGCCGATACCGCGTGCGAGCAAGAAGGGAAGGGTGCCCCCGCTCATTTTCTTGTCGTGCCGCATATAGTCGACCAGAGCGGCGCCATTAGCGGTCACGCCGGCCTCCGATAGGCTGGTAGGTAAACCCGCCCGTTTTAGAAGCCCTGTGGCACGCTGTGCATCCTCTGCGGGGCAAAGGCCCAGCCGGACGGAGTAGCGAAACGCCAATGCCATCCCGGCCGCGACCGCTTCGCCATGGAATAGTCTATCTGAAAAGCCTGTGTCAGCTTCCAGCGCATGGCCGAAAGTGTGCCCCAGATTGAGTAAGGCACGCGTGCCCGTCCGTTCGGTCTCGTCCGCAGCGACGATCCGCGCCTTGGACTGCACCGACCGAATGATGGCTTGCGCTCGCACATCGGCATCGCCTGCAAAAAAGCGTTCAAGATGTGCGTCACAATAATCGAAAAACTCTAGGTCATCGATTAAGCCATATTTCACCACCTCGGCAAAACCGGCGGCGAGCTGGCGCGTAGGCAAAGTTGATAACAGGTCTGGATCAATGAGCACCAAGGCGGGCTGATGAAACGCACCAACCATGTTTTTGCCTGCTGGGCTGTTAATCGCGGTTTTGCCGCCGACGCTGCTGTCGACCTGCGCAAGCAAAGTTGTTGGTATCTGGACAAAAGCGCAGCCGCGTTTGACGATATGTGCAGCAAAACCCGTGATGTCGCCGACCACGCCGCCACCAAATGCGACGATATGGTCGCTGCGTTCCACATGCTGTTCAAGCAGCCAATCGGTCAGGCGCTCCAACTGTTCCCAGCTTTTACCCGCTTCGCCTGCCGGAAGTGTGAAAACAGCCGTATCAATTCCCACCGCCGTCAGTGCGGCGTGCAACATCGGCAACACGGCATGCGCGACATTTTCATCGGTCACTATGAGCAAGCGATTGTCGCGGGCAAAGGGCATCAAATGCCTCCCTGCATCCGCCAACAAACCTGCACGCACATGGATGTCATAAGGTGCGTTGGAAAGATCGACGGAAATTACGGTCATGCAGCAAGCGCCTTTAGAATGTTCTCAACCGTCCGCGCATGCGGTGATGTATCGCTGCGAATATGGAAGTTTGCCGCCGCATAAAGCGGGTTTCGAATTTTGCCAAGTTCCGTCAGGACTGTGACGGGGTCCTTGCCTTTTAAAAGCGGGCGGTTGCTTCGCCGCGATACACGGTCGGCCAATATCTGGATATCTGCATCAAGCCAAATTGATGTTGCGCGCTCCAATATCAATGCGCGGGTAAAGTCGTTCACGAACGCGCCCCCGCCAGTCGCAATGACTTTGGGGCTTTCCTCGATCAGCCGCGCAATCACGCGGCGTTCGCCATCGCGGAAATAATCCTCACCATATTTTTCGAATATTTCAGCGATAGACAGGCCCGCGGCCTTTTCAATTTCGTCATCCGCATCGACAAAGTCTGTGCCAAGGCGTGCCGCAAGTCGCTTGCCAATGCTGGTTTTGCCAACACCCATCATTCCGACAAGCACGATTGGCCGGTCGATAATGAACGCGGCGCGTATATCGCCTTTCGGGGTTTGCGGTTCGTGATGTAACGCCATGACCCGACGACCTATATAGTGGCTTGGCTTAAGCCGAAAGCAATTTGGCGTTTTGTTGTTTTCTATAGCAAAAGCGTATTCTTATCGCTGCCTTTTCCTCGCCGTGGGGCGACATTGGATTTTGGTGCATAGTAACTGTTGCCGCTAGGGGCATTGGCTTGCTATTCTCACCGCGTGGTTGCGGCATGCGCAGCCAATGCTATTGGAACTAATAACATTGCAGTTTGCAACTATGGAATCAGGTTCGCATCATTGACTGACAAGATATCAAAAAGCAGCCTTTTGGTTGCGAGTGCTCTTCTTCTGGTCATTTCCTTGCCAGCTTTAGGGCAGCAAGGTCCTGAATCTTTGCTGCCTGAAGGATTTGGCGACCCTGCACCGCCGCCGCCTGCGTCTGCCCGCCGACCGACGCCAGCGGCGCCTGGGACAGTTGCACCAAGCGCAGCGACAACGGTGGGCGACCCTACTGTTGAGGCTGATGCGGAGACAGACGAAGAAACGCCAGTACAGATCGTCCGATATGATGTCCCGCCTTCTGCGCGCCGGTCTTTAAGCAATATTGGCATAATTTCCCAAGCATCTGGCGGCTTTCCCGCGGACTCTTTCGGGTCGCTGAGCGGGCCGTTTCTGATGCAAGTTGTCGAACGTACGTCTGGTCCGATTGCCTCGCGTTGGGGAACCATTATGGCGCGGCGGTTGCTTGCGAGCCGAACCAATACGCCAGATGGGGTAAGCGGTGCCGACTGGACAGCCGAGCGTGCTTGGTTGCTTTTGCGCATGGGGGATTCTGTCGTTGCGCGTAACCTCGTTCAGCAAGTTGATGGTGGAAATTATACAAAGCGGCTGCATGAAGTTGCCATGCAAGCCTATCTTGCCAATGGCGACGTGGCAGGCCTCTGCCCGCTCAGCGAAAGCGGCGTGCGCTTGGTCAATAATGGTAACTGGAAAATGTCGCGGGCCATCTGCGCGTCATTAGCGGGCGAACAAGGCAGTGCGACCGCCTTTATCAATCAGGGCCGTTATCAGGGCTGGGTCCGCGGCGTTGACTATTTTTTGGCGGAAAAAGTCGTTGGCGCGGGCATTAACGGGCGACGGTCGGTCAAGATTGAATGGGACAATGTCGAGGGCATGAACCTATGGCGCTTTGGTCTATCCGCTGCTGTCGGTTTGGAACCGCCCGAGAGGCTTTTTGACAAAATTGGTCGGCAGGTTGACGGATGGCGCGCACAATTGCCGATGTTCACACCGACGATCCGGGTCAAATATGCCTCTGGTGCTGCTGCTTTAGGTGTATTGTCGAACCGCGATATGGTTGATCTTTATGCGCAAGTGTTTGAAGATTCCGACGCGCCTGATGCTGAGCGGACCAAGGCAGAAAACCTTGGCAATGCCTACACGGCCTCCGGCGCGGATGCGAAGGTTGCGGCTATGACATCCTTATGGTCGGCCGCCGCCGCTGGCGCTGATTATCACGCTGCGCTCGTTATGACCGCGCGGGCTGCGGCGTTGATTGCGCCTGATGCCGACCATAAGTCAGAGGCTGATGGCTTGGTTGCGTCCATGCTCACTGCTGGACTTGATCGGTCCGCCGCGCGCTGGGTAAGCGTCGTACCGGACGGATCGCTCGGTTGGGCACTTATAACTTTGGGCGTGCCTGGGCGGGTTGCGCCAGCGGATTATGGCAATCTCGACGCATTCTACAGCAACGACGAAAGCGTCGAGGGCCATAAATCTGCCCTGCTTTTAGCGGGACTTTCTGGCCTTGGCCGAATTGATGCCGATGCGCGGACCGAATTTGGCGACGACCTCAAGGTGAACATATCGCGGCAGACAGCGTGGTCGAAAGCCATCACTGCAGCGGCCCAGCGCGGCGAAAAGGGAACAGTGGCGTTGATGGCAATCGCCGGAATGCAGGCCGCGTCTTGGTCATCAATTCCTGCTTTCCATCTTTATCATATCGTGCGGGCGTTGCGTCAGGTGGGGCTGGAACCAGAGGCACGGATGATTGCAGCGGAAGCGGTTACTTTTGGCTGATCTTCGGTCCACGGCACATACCGGCCATATATGAGCGCGTCCGATCGTGATCTGATTACTCGGTTTCTGGAAATGCTAGCAGCCGAGCAGGGCGTGGCAAGCAATACGCTTTCTGCATATAAAAGTGACCTTTTGGCTGCATCCCAATTGTTGGATGGAAAGCTGAATCACGCTGGCGCCGACAATCTGGCGGAACTGGCAAGCAACTGGCGAGACCTTGCCAATAGCTCAGTTGCGCGCAAGGTATCGGCACTGCGGCGCTTTTTCGCTTTTTTGCATGAGGAGGGCTTTCGCGCCGACAATCCGTCTGCGGCGTTGCCAAAACCACCACAGGCGCGAACGCTGCCTAAAATTCTTGATATCAACGAAGTGGATAAGTTGTTCGCCGTCATTGCGGACAAGCTTGCACAGCCTCATCCTGCGCCCGCCGACTTCCGCTTGGCGGCTCTTATCGAATTGCTTTATGGATCAGGATTACGCGCAACCGAACTGGCGGCGCTGCCCCGAAATGCTGTCGTGTCGGATCAGCCATTCATTATCGTCAAAGGCAAGGGCGCTAAGGAACGTTTGGTTCCCATCTCTAACCGTGCACGCCAAGCCGTTGGCACTTGGTCGGCCATGATACCTGAAAAGGCACGCTTCCTGTTTCCCTCGCGCGCGAGCCATATCAGCCGCATCCGTCTGTTTCAGATCATAAAGGAACTGGCTTTGCAGGCCGGTTTGGACCCGGCAAAGGTTAGTCCGCATGTCCTTCGGCATGCCTTTGCCACGCATTTGTTGGCAGGTGGCGCAAACCTGCGGGCGTTACAGTCCATGCTGGGCCATGCCGACATCGCCACAACACAGATTTATACGCATGTGGACAGCAGCCGGCTGGTCGAACTGGTCAATCGGCGGCATCCTTTGGCAACGCGCACATTGACCCGTCGCGCCGCAGGCTCTAACCGGCAGGCATGATGGTATTTCTTGACTTCGAAAAGCCTGTCGCCGCTTTGGAAGCGCGCATCTTGGAACTCCAAGCCGCTGCGCAAGAAAGTGACGTCGATGCGGACGCAGAAATCGCAAAATTACGTGGCAAGGCGGACAAGCAACTCGCTGACACTTATGCAAATCTGACGGCATGGCAGAAAACGCAAGTTGCGCGCCATCCGGAACGGCCACATTTCAAGCATTACATCGCATCCATTTTCGAAGATTTCATGCCGCTGGCCGGGGATCGCGCCTTTGGCGATGACCAAGCGATTATCGGTGGGTTGGCCCGATTACATGGTCGCCGGGTCATGGTCATTGGTCATGAGAAAGGCGACGACACGCAAAGCCGGATTCGCCATAATTTTGGCATGGGAAAGCCAGAGGGCTATCGCAAAGCTATCCGCTTGATGGAACTTGCCGATCGTTTTGGCATCCCGGTTGTAAGCTTGGTGGATACGTCAGGCGCGTTTCCCGGGATTCAGGCCGAAGAACGCGGGCAGGCCGAAGCGATTGCTCGGTCTACCGAAGCATGCTTGGCGCTTGGCGTCCCCATGATTGCGTGCATTGTGGGCGAGGGCGGGTCGGGCGGCGCAGTTGCCTTGGCGGCCGCAGACCGGCTTCTTATGTTTCAATATGCCGTTTATTCGGTGATCTCACCCGAGGGCTGTGCATCGATTTTGTGGCGTACAGGCGACAAGGCGGCTGATGCAGCGCAGGCGATGAAAATGACTGCAGATGATCTCAAATCGCTGCGCATCATTGATCGCATTGTTAAGGAGCCAGTTGGCGGTGCACATCGCGACCATGCGCTGGCAGCAGCAACGCTTGCGGCTGCCATCCACGAGGAACTGGAAGCATTGTCTGCTTTCTCCGCAAAGGAACTGTTGCAGCAACGCCGGGCAAAATTTTTAGCCATGGGCGCTTGAAAGTTTTCGGCTATCCTTCGGTAAAGCCACAGTGTGTTTGAACCCTTGCAACAAAGCATGCTAATCATCATTCTCCTTGCTTGAGGAGTGTCTTTATGCGTTTTTCTAAGGCGTTTTTGATTGGTAGTGCCGCGATATTGGCACTGGCAACGTCTGGCACCAACATGCCGATCGAAGCTAAAACAAGCACTAAGGCTGCACCCGCCTCAAAGCCATTCAGCCCTAAAGAAAAGGCGGAAGGCGCCAAATACAACACCGAAATCTTAAAGGAATTTGGCGGGCCGATGCAAAGTCCGCAAACGGGATATGTTGTGCGTGTCGGGAAAAATATTGCGATGCAGTCGGGGCTCGGCAATGCGCAGAGCGATTTTAATGTGACGTTGCTCAATTCCTCCGTGAACAACGCATTCGCGTTGCCCGGTGGCTATGTCTACATCACCCGCCAGCTTGTCGCCCTGTGCAACAGCGAGGCCGAAATGGCGGGGGTTCTGGGGCATGAGGTAGGGCATACCGCCGCACGGCATAGCGAGAAACGCAAAAGCAATGCGACGATAGCTGGCCTGTTGGGCATGGGTGGGAGTATCTTGGGTTCAGTGCTTGGTAATTCGGGCGGATTGCTGGGGGCGATTGGCGGTGGCTTGCAACAATATGCAGGCCCGCTGGCGCAAGTGTTCAGCCTGAAATATTCGCGCACGCAGGAAGAGGAAGCGGACGACTACGGCATCCTTTATCTCAGCAAGGCCGGCTATGATCCAAGCGCATTGGCGTCGATGCTCAATTCGCTTGCCTTGCAGACGGTCGTGGATTCACGGGTTGCTGGGCTGGCCGACGGCCAAATTCCGGAATGGGCAAGCACGCACCCTGATCCTGCGCGGCGTGTTGTGCGGGCAGAAACGCGGTCCAAGGATTACCCCGCGAGCACATTTCGTAATGCGGACGCTCATCTAGCGGCTATTGATGGTATGTTATATGGCGATGACCCCGCGCAAGGTGTGATCGAAGGGCAGGAATTCCTGCATCCGCAGCTTAAAGTAAAGTTCACTGCGCCTAATGGCTTCGGCATTCAGAATGGCAGCGACGCCGTTTCCATCAACGGAAATAGCGGAAAAGCCATTTTTACCGCAGCGGCATTTGACGGTAACCGCCAAAGCTATATTTCCAAGGCGTTAAAGGCGGTATCGGGTGAGAATACGACTATTCCGGTTGGAGACATTCGCCGGACAACCGTGAATGACATTCCCGCATTTTACAGCGAGGCGGTGGTCAACACCCAACAGGGACAGCGCGTAGTGCGCGTATTTGCTTATGAATGGGCGCCGGGGACGGCCTATCATTTCGTGACGATAACGGCCACCAATGCAAACCCATTTGACCAGATGTTTTCCAGCATGTCGCGCTTGAACAGTGCGCAGGCGGCTGTAATAAAGCCACGCAAGCTGCGCGTTGTTTTGACGGGGCCGCGCGATACCTTAGCATCGCTTGCCGGACGCATGGCATATACGTCGCTGCAGACCGAGCGCTTTTTGGCGTTGAATGGCTTGCCATCCAACGCAACAATCCGGGCAGGTCAAAAGCTGAAAATCGTTACATATTAAAACGAAACCAGCGAAGACCTCTGGCTTCTTTACCAAGGGTTCCAGCCAACACCTGAATGCCGCAGCAACTTGCCATAAAAAAGGACGGAAACCGAAGTCTCCGTCCTGATGTTCTTGAAAAACTAAAGAGTTGATCCACAGATTTTTTACACGCCCCTTATTATTTAAGGTTGCCGACTATGTTATTGAATCTCTCCCCCAGATTCGTGCCGAGGCTGCTCATTCCAGCGATTACGGCAACATCAATTAAGGCGGCGATCAGGCCGTATTCGATTGCGGTCGCGCCGTCTTCGTTTTTGAAGATTTTCTTGATAATTGTCATGTCTAATCTCCAGTCTGTCTCTTCATACGCCAAGGCGGTTTTGTCAAAAATATTCACCTTGGGAACGATAATTCAGTGATGTTTACTATTTGCTTCAGTTGATAGTTAACGCGTCTTTTAAAATTTATTCGAAACATTAATCCAAATTCCGTTGTTACTCTCGGCAAGGTTGCGCAGAGAGGAAATCATCGCAATAAAGAGTAATGCAACGCTCAAACCATATTCTACTGCCGTCGTGCCGCGGTCGCACTTTGCAATGCAAAAAACGAGTTCCAACAACTCAGGCCCTACTTCATTGCTTGATTGCGACCTTCGTCAAAATCCCACATATGGGTTAACAAAGCCTTTCAGCACGATGAGAATATGGAAAAAAATCCTACAATATTGTTCGTGGTTGCCGCGGCCTTAACCGATGAGAAGGGTCAAATTCTGCTTCAAAAGCGTCCTGAGGGAGCGCAAATGGGCGGGTTATGGGAGTTCCCAGGCGGCAAGGTCGACAATGGCGAATCCCCCGAAGTTGCGCTCATCCGAGAGCTGGAGGAGGAGCTGGGCATTACGGTAGCAGCGCAGGATCTGGTGCCGGAGACATTTGCAAGAGCGCCATTGGGTGATCGAAATCTTGTGCTACTGCTGTATCGTTGTCACCATTGGATCGGCACCCCAAAACCGATTTACGCGACCGATATCCAATGGCTTCTGCCGCAGGACATGGCTGTATTGCCTATGCCACCTGCTGATTATCCTTTGGTACGAAAGCTTCAGTCGCTTTAAGTCCTGACCCTAGATTTTGCGGTCCTTTGATAAGACGTCAGCGAGGGAAACTTGCGCGCTTCCTCTTTTGGCGGGGCGAGGTTGGTTCTGCGACGGTGCCCATCCACTTAGGTGCACATGCGCAAAGCATTCCGTAACCTTGCCGTGTTCGTCGGCGCGCCTTGCGAAGATTTCATCCAATCGGACGGCGATGTCCTCTCCCAAAAAGGGTCTCGGTCCCGAAAGGGCGTTGCCAATCCCCGCGTCGCGAATGTCAGAGATGATTGCGCGCCAGTCGGCATAGCGGACTAGAGAATTGTCCTGGTCTGCAACTGGCAGGCTGAACCCCGCACGGACAATCAGGTCGGCCGCGCTGCGCAAATCAATCTGTGGATGTATATGCGCCGCGACGCGTTCCGCATCGGATTCCAGAAACATCGATTTCAGCGTGCTTAATGTTCCAGCGCCAAACATATGACCCAGAAACAGACCGTCAGGTCGCAAGATACGGCGTATCTGAATAAGGGCGCCGGGAAGATCATTGACGCTGTCGAGCGTACCAGCGGAGATCACAAGGTCAAAGCTCCCCTGCGCGTATGGTAGGCGATCTTCGTCCAGCACGATAACGCAATCCTCCCCTGTTCCGTCTTCGCGCAGCGTTGCCAGCGTATAGCGAACGTTTGGCGGCAGAATGTCTGCCTGCCATCGCGCGATGGGACCGATGATTAGCGCATGTTCAAATACACGCGTTACGGCGGAAAGCCGCTCGGCAAGATCTTGCGCAATATGGTTCCACAGAAACATGTCGCCTGTCCGCCTGTTCGCGCGTTCCCGCAAGCTGCGGCGGCGGCGGCGGTCAAAAATCTCTGGTGGAGTCACATCTTCATGCATTTGTGCCTTGTGAAGCGCTATGCTTTGTCCGACAAGTCCGTTATGGCATGGGGAAGCCACATTTTCCATATAATGTTGAATTGGGTGCCGCCCTGGTGCCGCGGATGCGGAACGCCTTTTGAATTTGACCGCGGTGACGATGCTTATTGCGCGTCATGTATCGACCACCCACCCCGGCATGACGGCATCCGCGCCGCCGTGAAATATGATGATGTATCGGCGCAGGTTGTGCTTCGGCTCAAATATGGCGGAAAAATTGGTTTGGCCCGCGTCATTGCACGGCAACTGGTTCGACATTTGCCTCATGATCATGCCGATTTGATCATCACACCTGTCCCGTTGCACTGGACCCGGATGTGGTCGCGCACCTTCAACCAATCCGCCCTTATTGGCCAAGAGTTGGCCGCATTAAGCGGCATCCCCTTTGTTCCTGACATATTGGTCAGGCATAAACGCACGCCAACTATGCGCGGCCTTGATGTCCGGCGCCGCAAAAAAGCGGTGGGCGGCGCCTTTGCCGTGAACCCTAAATGGCAGGGCAGGGTAAAGGGGCTCCGCATCATCCTAATTGATGATGTGTTCACCACGGGCGCGACCAGCGACGGATGTGCGTCGGTGCTGAAACGCGACGGCGCAAGCTGGGTGCAGATTTTTTGTTGGGCCCGTGCTTTGCGCGGCACTACCCAACGGCCCGCCTCCATATCGCGCGACGCTTGACTTGGGTGCCGTTGCACACCATCTCTAAGTCATGACCGTGACTGTTGAAATCTACACCAAGTTCGGATGCCCTTATTGCGTCCGTGCCAAGCATCTTTTGGATAGCAAAGGTGTCAAATATACCGAATATGATGTGACAATGGGTGGCGCCAAGCGCGCGGAGATGGTTGCGCGCGCGCCGAGCGCCCGGACGGTGCCACAGGTTTTCATCAAC
>Ga0209443_1000698_pt1 | contig 22510 bp, 21 predicted proteins | sample LauGreBMM110DCMD_2_FD_187571 | JGI IMG/M metagenome (GOLD analysis project Ga0209443, IMG submission 187571) | Freshwater lake microbial communities from Lake Michigan, USA - Su13.BD.MM110.DCMD (SPAdes) (version 2) | ecosystem: Environmental > Aquatic > Freshwater > Lake | place: Lake Michigan... | reverse complement strand
TTGAGAGCAGGTTTGTTGCAACGTGGGACATCATTTGAGTTCATTACACCATCAGCAAGTAATTTCAATGTAGATAAACGCACTTTAAAAATAGACGTAACAGTTGCCGACAGTAAATTAGTGCCGCGCTATTGTGGAGTCACCATTTCAGAAATCACGGTGAAAGCCTCGCCAAGTTGGTTACAAAATAAACTTAAAGCCATTGGCTTAACCCCAAAAAATAATGTGGTCGATGTTACTAATTATGTATTGCACGAGTTAGGACAACCGCTACATGCTTTTGATGCTGCACACATTGAAGGCAATAAAATTAACGTTTCAACCGTTGCGGCGGGTACTAAATTTGTCACCCTAGACGACGTAGAACGCACCTTGCACGAAGAAGACGTAATGATTTGTGATGCAAACGGACCTTTGTGTATTGCAGGAGTGTTTGGCGGAAAAACATCGGGTGTATCAGAAACAACGACTGCTATTTTCTTAGAAAGCGCTTATTTTAATCCGGTTTCCGTTAGAAAAACAGCTAAAAGACACGGTTTGAATACCGATGCCTCATTCCGTTTTGAAAGAGGTATTGATCCAAACATAACTGAATATGCGTTGAAACGTGCTGCTTTATTGATTCAAGAAGTTGCGGGAGGAGAAATCACGTCGGATCTTATTGATGTGTATCCAAAAAAGATTGATGATTTTAGCGTGTTCATTAATTACCAAAAAGTGAACAGCATTATTGGAGAAGAAATCAAACCCGAAACGATTAAAAAAATTATAGCGTCATTAGACATTAAAATTAGTTCCATTTCAGATACGGGTCTTGGATTAATCATTCCGGCGTATCGTGTGGATGTCACTCGTGAAATTGATGTCATTGAAGAAATTTTACGTGTGTATGGATACAACAACATTCAAATTCCAGGGAAGCTCAATGCTACAGTAGCCAATGCTGCTCGTACTGAAGAATTCAATATACAAAACCACACCGCCAGTCAATTATGTGCGTTAGGATTTAACGAGATGATGGCCAATTCTTTAACAACTCCTGATTATGTAGCCCTTTCAGAACAATTAGAAGCAGCGCATAATGTAGTCATGTTGAATCCGTTGAGTAACGATTTATCGGCAATGCGTCAATCGTTGTTGTTTTCGGCATTAGAAGCAGTGGCGTTCAATTGCAACCGCAGAAGAACCGATTTAAAGTTCTTCGAATTCGGTAAATCATACCACAACACCACAGAAGGCTATTTAGAAGAGAAACATTTAACACTTACCCTTTCTGGAAACAAAAACAATGAAAGTTGGTTAAACGCACAAGAAAAATCTGATTTCTTTTTATTGAAAGGATATGTTATGGCGGTAATATCTCGTTTAGGATTGGATCAAAAAGTGACCAGTTTACCGTTTACTAATGATGTATTTTCAGAAGGAATAGCTCTTGCTATTGGTAAAGAAGTAATTGTTGAATTCGGAGTTGTTAAGAAATTAATAATCAAGCACTTTGACATCAAACAAGAAGTGTTGTATGCCGACTTCAATTGGGGTAAAATGCAAAAATACATTTCCAATACAATCAAATATACCGACATTCCAAAATATCCTGAAGTACGTCGTGATTTTGCATTACTAGTAGATGAAAACGTACAGTTTAAGCAAATCTATACCCTTGCTAAACAAACCGAAAAAAGCTTTTTAAAAGAAGTGAATTTATTTGATGTGTACCAAGGCGCTAACCTACCCGAAGGAAAGAAATCGTATGCGGTAAGCTTCATTTTACAAGACGATTCAAAAACCCTAACCGATACTCAAATTGATAAAATCATGAGTAAACTACAAGGCAATTTTGAAAGCCAGTTAGGCGCGAGCTTACGCTAGTAGTCAGTCGCAGTGATCAGTGGTCAGTAGGTCAAGTTTACATATCAACATTCGTTGTTCCTAATTCGTTGTTCGTTGTTCAGCGTTGTACTTATTTTTTAACCATATAAGTCATATAAGTTAGTTTAAGTTGGTTTGCGTAGAAGTAAGTTAAAGTTCATATAAGGTAAGTATTCGATTGTAAATCGTAAAACTACGGCTGTGACTGACAACTCCCAACTTCCCACTCCCTTCAACCATCTCCCATCACCCTTCACCCTTCACCCATCACCCATCACCCATCTCCAAACTCCAAACTCCCCCCTCTTGTCTTTTTCCCCAAAAATCACTATTTTAGCACCATGATAAAAGTCGTACTCATTGGTTCAGGAAATGTAGCGCAGCATTTAATACAAGTGTTTTTGCAGGCTAAAGAGGTAGCTTTGGTGCAAGCGGTAGCTCGTAATCCAAGACCCTTAGCGGCATTGCTTCCAATGGATAAAATTACGAATGACTATCAAAAAATTACCGAAGCAGACGTTTACATCATAGCTGTTTCAGATGATGCTATTGCTGAGGTAGCGGCACAATTACCTTTTAACAATAGACTCGTAGTGCATACTTCAGGATCTTCGGATATTTCAGTATTACAAGACAACAACAAAAAGGGTGTGTTTTATCCATTACAAACCTTTACTAAAGGCAAGGCAATTGATTTTGCTGAAATTCCTATTTGCATCGAAGTACAACACGAAGAAGATTACCAACTTTTAGAAAAATTAGGCCATTCTATTTCACAAAAAGTAGTTTCCATTACTTCCGAACAACGCAAGAGTTTGCATGTAGCGGCTGTTTTTGTGTGTAATTTCGTAAATCATATGTACCACATGGGACATGAGATTTGTGAAAAAAACGACATTCCGTTTGAGGTGCTGCATCCCTTAATTCAGGAGACGGCTCATAAAATCATGACGCTATCACCCGAAGAAGCACAAACCGGTCCGGCGGTGCGCCACGATTCAAAAACCATTGAAAAACATTTGAATTTTATTGAAGATTCAAACGATAAACAACTCTATCAATTACTCACACAATCCATACAATATGTCAAAAAGTTATAAAGAAATCATGAACCAAATTACCACCTTTGTCTTTGATGTCGATGGGGTTTTAACCGATGGAACTATTCACGTAACACCTACTGGTGAAATGTTGCGCAACATGAATATTAGAGACGGTTATGCCATGAAAGCCGCACTTGAAAATGGATACACGGTGTGTATTATTTCGGGCGGAAGCAATGAAGGGGTACGAGTACGCTTACGCAATTTAGGCATCACCGATATCTATTTGGGCGTACCCAATAAAGTAGAAACCTTCAAGGAATTCACCGATATTTATGGCATTGCTCCAGAAAACGTATTGTATATGGGCGATGACATTCCAGATTATCACGTGATGCAATTAGTAGGACTTCCAACTTGTCCACAAAATGCCGTTCCAGAAATCAAAGGCATCTCCAATTATGTTTCGCACATCGAAGGCGGAAAAGGCGCTGTGCGCGATGTCATTGAACAAGTCATGAAAGTGCAAGGCAAATGGATGGAGCATTTTGATGCGAAATTTGATTGATGATGGAAGATGGAAGATGGATGTTGGAAGATGGAAGAACTTTGTGAAACTTTGTGATTGACTTTGTGTGACTTTGTGTTACATAATAAACCATATAAGAGATGTTTAACAGTAGGTCAAACTAAACCGTTAATTTTATTAGCCACGGATTAAAAGATTAAATGGATTAAATTGAACAAGGAATGATGAACTAGGAACAACGAATGTTGAAATGGAATAAGAAAACTAAAAATGAACTATTTAAAACTCATAAAATACCAAAACCTACTATTGCTTGTAATGATGCAATTGGTTTTCCGGTATTTATTTTTAACGCAATCTTATATTGATTTAGCGCTAACCGATTTCAACTACTTACTTTTAGTATTGTCAACGGTTTGTATTGCTGCAGGTGGAGCTGTGATGCAACACATTATGAATCAAGAAGAAGACGAAATCAAACAACCGAAACACCGACTGGTAGGCACCACAATCACTGAAGCGGCGGCTTATAATTGGTACATTAGTTTAACCATTGTAGGCGTGGGTATTGGTTTTTACTTAGCCAATGTCATTTACAAACCTACATTTGCTTCCCTATTTGTATTGGTCGCTACCCTACTCTATGTTCAAGCTACCAACTTGAAGCAAATTTCGTTAGTAAGCAATTGCATTACAGCGCTATTGGTTGCGATAAGCATTGCAGTTATTGCTTTATTTGATATTTTCCCTGCTACTGATATTTCTAATAAAGTGCGCATGAGTGAAGTGTTTGGCATTCTTATTGATTATACTGTGTTAGGTTTTGGCTTAACCCTTATCAAAGAACTGCTGCACGATTTAAAAAACAAAGAAACCGATGACATGCTAGGCAACAACACGGTAGCAACTCGCTTTGGTTTAATCAAAGCAAAGAGTTTAGTTGGTTTACTGTTGTTAGTCGTTCTTGTTGCCATACTGTTTTATTGCAATGCGTTTTTATTTGAATTAACCATTGCCCTTAGTTTTATATTGTTAACAATGGTTGGACCCTTATTATTCATAGGAATAAAATTAATTACCAGCACCACCCGAAAGGAATTTGCACTTTTAGAACGCACGCTACAAGTGGTTTTATTTTGCAGTATTCTTTCTGTTGCTGTTATTGTATATACATTGAAACATGCTTAAAGAACTACTGGCACATAAAAATATTATTTTAGCTTCGGGTTCGCCCAGAAGGCAACAATTTTTTGAAGAACTGGACTTATCTTACTCGATTCGCTTAAAAGAAATTGAAGAAGTATATCCCAATCATTTAAAAGCGGAAGAGATAACCAATTATTTAGCCGAGCTAAAAGCAAATGCCTTTGAAAACGAACTGGCACAAAACGATGTATTAGTAACCTCTGATACTATTGTTTGGCTCAACGGCACAGCATTGGGTAAACCAACCGATGCCGACGATGCCTTTGCAATGTTGCAAAAATTATCGAATAAAACTCATGAGGTCATTACTTCGGTTTGTATAAAATCGATTGCAAAAACCGAAGTGTTTCATTGTATTACCAAAGTTACTTTTACTACCCTTTCTGAAGCAGCCATTCGGTATTATTTAGAACAGTACCAGCCCTTTGACAAAGCCGGTAGCTATGGCATACAAGATTGGATTGGGTTAATAGGTATTTCAAAAATTGAAGGATCGTATACAAACGTGGTAGGATTGCCTACCGAATTACTGTATCAAAAATTACTTAGTTATGTTTAAAATAGTTGAAAATCCGTATTTACATGAAGAAATTGGAACGTTAATCGTACTGGTTTTATATTTCTTTTTTAGAATAAGCAGTACAAAGATTGTCCGAAAATACGCCAAAAGTAATTCGATATTAGAACATCGAACAAACTTGGTTGTTAAATACATTCATATACTCATCAATATCTTAGCTTTTATCTCAATCGTCATCATTTGGGGTGTGAAGAAAGATCAAATCTTGTTGATTACCTCTTCAGTACTTGCAGTGGTGGGTGTGGCAGCGTTTGCCCAATGGTCTATTTTGAGTAATATTTCTGCGGGAATCATCATCTTTTTTTCCTATCCGTTCAAGATAGGCGATAAAATAAAAATACACGACAAAGACTTTCCTGTGGAAGGCGAAATCATGGATGTAAAAGCGTTTTATATTATTTTACAATCGAGTGATGGCGAACTCATTACGTACCCTAACAACCTTTTAATGCAAAAAGGAATATCGGTAATTTACAGAGTTGCAGAGGAAAAAGAATTTTTTGATTAAACACAATTTAGTATGCTAAAAAAATATACGTTGCTGGTTCTTGTTTGTTGCTCGACCCTTCTATGGGCTCAAGCACCACAGAAACTCAATTCGGTTGACATTTATGAGCAAGTACAAAAGCTCAACTTTCTAGGGAAAGTATTGTATGTAGCGGCGCATCCAGATGATGAAAATACTAAATTAATCACTTATTTTTCCAATCAGTATCATGCTCAAACTGCCTATTTATCGTTAACCCGAGGTGATGGCGGTCAAAACTTAATTGGCACCGAACTTAGAGAGAAATTAGGCGCCATTCGTACACAAGAATTATTAGCCGCACGAAGAATAGATGGTGGCGAACAGTTTTTTACCCGTGCGAATGATTTTGGTTTTTCAAAAGAACCGAATGAAACCTTCTCGATTTGGAACAAAAACGAAGTATTAGAAGATGTACTGCAAGTAATTGAAACCTTTCGCCCCGACATCATCATCAATCGATTTGCACACAACACGCCTGGATCCACTCACGGCCATCATACCGCATCGGCACAGTTGAGTTTAGAAGCGTATGCCCTAACTCCTTATCAGCCAAAAAGAGTGTTTTTTAATACTTCATGGTGGTTTTATGGAAGTCAGGAAGCCTTTGAAGCAGCCGACAAAACCAATTTAATGGCAATCAATTCCAATGTGTTTTATCCGTTGAAAGGAAAAAGTAATAATGAAATTGCTGCATTAAGTCGAAGTCAGCATAAATGTCAAGGCTTTGGAACTCTGGGATCACGAGGAGAAGAAACCGAATATTTAGATTTATTAAAAGGTGATTTTCCGAAAAACAGTTCGATATTTGAAGGCATTGACACCACTTGGAATCGCGTAGCGGGCGGAAAAGAAATTGGAGTGCTGCTCTATGCAGTGGAAAAAAACTTCAACTTTGAAAACCCATCAGTGCATATTCCTAATTTAGTAGCCGCCTACAATTTGATTGAAAAGCTTGAAGACAGTCATTGGAAATCCATAAAAAGCAAACAAATTCTGAAAATTATAGAAGCCTGCAGTGGCTTATTTATGGAAGCGGTTGCCGATACAGAAACTACTACAAAAGACAGCAAGTTCAACCTTACGTTTGAAGTCATTAATAGAAGTGCGTCAACCGTTAAATTAATAAGTGTTAGCGCACTGAATATTCAAGATGCCACTAAAAATATGCTTTTAAAAAACAATGAAAAACTCAATTTTCAGTTCAAAGATTGTGCTATAGCAAGTACTACCGATTATTCCAATCTGTTTTGGCTCAAAGAAAAAAAATCAGAAGGAATGTATCGCGTATCCGACAAATCCCTGAGAATACTACCTGAAATTTCCAGTAATTATCCTGTTGTATTCACGCTAGAAATTGAAGGTACTCAAATTGAATTTGTAAAAAATATCAGTTATAAATTCAACAATCCTGACGATGGAGAAACCTATGTACCATTTACTGTAGTGCCGAGTGTAACTACTGCCATTGCTCCAAAAGTTGTGATTTTTAACAGCACACAACCCAAAGAAATTAGCGTGGTCGTGAAAGCGCATCGTGCAGGTGTTTCAGGAAAATTATCGTTGCAACTTCCCGAGGATTGGAGTGCGAGTCCAACAGCAATTCCGTTTACTATTGCGGCTAAAAATGAAGATCAAAAATTCACCTTTAAAGTATTTCCTGGTAAAAAAGAGGTAACGACTATGCTCAAAGCATTGGTTGAAATAGACAACCAAACTATTGATGCTGAATTAATTACTATTCAATATCCGCATATTCCAAAGCAAACTATTTTAGTACCTTCAGAAGCCAAACTGGTAAAATTGTCTATTGAAACCAAAGCAAAAACGATTGGCTATATTATGGGTGCAGGCGATGAAGTTCCTAAAAGTTTAGAAAATTTAGGATATACTGTTACTTTGATACAACCCGATGCAATTACGCTTGAAAAACTCTCCACATTTGATGCTGTAATTCTGGGCATAAGAGCCTTTAATGTGCTTGATGAACTAAAATATAAAAACAAAATAGTATTTGAATATGTGTTCAATGGTGGCAATTTAATTGTACAATACAATACTACTAATGGATTAGTTACAAAAGAAGTAGCGCCTTATGAATTAAAACTATCCAACGATCGTGTGACCAATGAAAAGGCTCAGGTTACCTTTTTAGCTCCAGAACATCGAGTGCTAAATCATCCCAATAAGATTACTGAAAACGATTTCACTGGCTGGGTACAAGAACAAGGATTGTATTATCCGAACAAATGGGGAAGTGAATTTATTTCTATATTAGCAGCAAATGATGAAGGCGAAGCTGAAAAGAAAGGAAGTTTATTAATTGCTAAGTTTGGTAAAGGAAATTATATCTATACCGGATTGAGTTTCTTTAGAGAATTACCCGAAGGCGTTAGTGGTGCTTATCGATTACTAGCGAATATGATTGCGTTGGAGTAATGAATGGGTGATGGATGATGGATGATGGGTGATGGATGTTGGATGATGGATGATGGGTGATGGATGTTGGGTGATGGATTATGGATGTTGGGAGTTGGGTGTGGGAATTTAGAAAAAACTAAAATATGGAACAACAAAAAAATAAATGGAAAAAAAGCTATAGCATCGTTTTGATTCTAAATGCTTTATATATTTTAATTTTCTATTTACTAATGGAAATTTACAACTAGTATGGAAATTTTAGATTGGATTGTATTATCTACTACCCTATTTTTTATTGTAGTGTATGGTGTTGTAAAAACCAAAGGAAGTGCTACGGTAAAAGATTACTTATTAGACAACAATGAAACCCCATGGTTTACGGTTGGAGTGTCTGTAATGGCGACACAAGCCAGCGCGATTACCTTTTTATCGACACCTGGTCAAGCCTATCACGACGGCATGGGCTTTGTGCAATTTTATTTTGGATTACCAATAGCCATGATTGTTATTGCCTATACGTTCATTCCTATATACCACCGTCTTAAAGTCTATACTGCTTATGAATATTTAGAGCAACGCTTTAATGTTCAAACCCGCACCTTAGCAGCAGTCTTGTTTTTAATTCAAAGAGGACTGGGAACTGGTATTACTATTTATGCGCCTTCCATTATTTTATCGGCATTATTGGGTTGGAATTTAACGTTCTTAAACATTTTTATTGGCGTATTAGTAATTATCTACACGGTTACGGGCGGTACAAAAGCAGTGAATGTTACCCAAAAGCAACAAATGTTTGTCATCATGTCGGGGATGTTCATTACTTTTTTTGTCATTTTAGCCTATTTACCAGAAGATGTTGATTTTTCAAATGTACTGCATATTGCGGGTGCCAATGGTAAAATGGATATTTTAGATTTTTCCTATAATCCGGAAACCCGCTATACTGTTTGGAGTGGAATTACTGGTGGTTTTTTCTTAATGCTTTCTTATTTTGGAACCGATCAATCACAAGTAGGACGATATCTTTCGGGAAAATCGATTAAAGAGAGTCAAATGGGACTCATCATGAATGGTCTTTTAAAAGTACCGATGCAATTCTTTATTTTATTAACTGGTGTTTTGGTTTTTGTGTTTTTCCAATTTAATGATGCCCCATTACATTTTAATCCAACCAATGTGGAAAAAGTACTGCAATCGGATCAAAAAAAGGAATATGAGGCGCTTGAAGCAGAACTCAACCAAATCAATATTGATAAAAAAGTAGTCAATCAAATTTACATCGAACAGTTAAAGCATAATGCTTATGACAATCCTACGCTTCGAAAAAAGATGATTGCACTTTCGTTGGAAGAGAAAGAATTACGAAATACAGCAAAAGAAATAATTTCTAAGGCCGATGATAGTGCCGAAACCAATGACAAAGATTATGTGTTTTTATATTTCATAATGAATTACTTGCCTAAAGGGCTATTAGGTTTGTTGCTGGCCGTAATTATCAGCGCTGCGATGTCTTCTAGTGCTTCGGGATTAAATTCATTAGCGGCAACTTCCGCAATTGATTTATACAAACGCAATGTAACCGTAAAAACAGAAAAACAATATGTGGTTGCCACACAATATTTTACCTTGTTTTGGGGAATCATTGCCATTGGTTTTGCTTGTGTCTCTTCGCTGTTTGAGAATTTAATTCAATTGGTCAACATCATTGGATCCATATTTTATGGAACGGTTTTAGGTATTTTTCTTATTGGATTTTATTTTCACTACATCAAAGGAAAAGCAGCGTTCTATAGTGGTTTGATCAGTCAAACTATTGTAATACTTATTTTTCTTAAATACATTTTGTTTGAATCCAATGAAAGTGAAAAGTTAGGGTATTTATGGTTGAATTTAATTGGGGTACTGTTAACCATTAGTATTGCATTTTTGCTGCAAAAAGCCTTCCGAACTAGAGCATAAAAAAAGTCCAGTAAGACTACTGGACTTTTTATTTAATACAATCTAAAATTATTTAGACCATTCAGCAATGCTGTCTTTATTCATTTTCTCATAATCACCATTACCTGCTTTAGTCGCTAGGGTTAACGATTCTTTAGCCGTTGCAATAGCACCTTTTTTATCACCTGATTTCGCTTGAATTAATGATTTCAAACGCAAATACCAATACGGTACATCTTTATCTTTAGGCATTAAGCTTATTGCGGTATTTACCCACGTTAATGCTTTATTTAAATCATTATTCGACTGGTAAAAATATTGTGCTGCTGCAAAATAATCACCTGCAGCAGGACCCGCTAGCGTTTTCTCGATACTTTTCATTGCAGCCTCCTGCGTAGGTACTGTAAATGGAATACTCACCAATGTGCGCTCCCAAGATAGTTCAATAACCCCAGCATCATTTGTTAAGTTGTTTAGAAAAATAGAAAACGACTCTACTGATTTTGTAGTAGTTTCAGGCTTTATACTTACTGTAAGAGCTACTTTTGCATCATTCCATTCTTCCGGTAATCCCCAGTTATTGGTATCAGAGTAAAAAATAACATCCCAACTATCAGCTTTAGGAGTTGTGAATAATGCATATTTTCCTTTCTTAAGTTCTTTACCCGCTATTTTAGTGTCTTCGCTAAAAGAAATGGTAGTGTTATTGTTGGCACCGGTTCTCCAAAGTTTGCCAAATGGAACTAAATCACCATAAACGGTTCTTCCTTTTGCACTAGGTCTAGAATACTCCACTTGAATATTTGTCAATCCTACCACTTGATCAATTTTAGCTAATGGACTCGCTTGAGGAGTTTTAACTTGTGCTGTAACATAAAAATTGGCTAACAAAAGTGCCAATAGAATACTTATTTTTTTCATGATTTAATTGTTTAGATTTCCAAAATTACAAATTGTATTTAAACCAAATGTTAATTATTACTTAAATAGATTATTTTTGTTTAATGTTTTAGTTTTTATGTTGAACAATTTTAATAACTTTACAACAAATATAATTTAATGAAAATATATCGTTTACATACCAAACAAAACTTACCTATTAGCTTAGATGAAGCATGGGAGTTATTATCGGACCCAAAAAATTTACAAAAAATCACCCCAGAATATATGGGATTTAAAATTTTGTCAGGAGCCGACCGACCAATGTTTCCGGGTCAAATTATCCAATACATTGTGACGCCAGTTTTAGGAATTCCTACGAAATGGGTTACCGAAATAACTCATGTAGTAGACAAACACTATTTTGTAGATGAACAACGCTTTGGACCTTATGCATTGTGGCATCACAAACATTTTATTAAAGAAATTCCGGGTGGCGTTGAAATGGAAGATATTATAGATTATAAAGTACCTATGGGGATACTAGGGCAATTAGTGCATCCTTTTTTGGTTAAGCCAAAACTAGATGAAATTTTTAATTATCGAAGAAAAAAATTAATTGAATTATTTGGTGAATTTAAAAGTTAAAATTCCAATATTAAAATTCCAAATTCCAAACTCAAAAAAAAATAATTTCAATAAAGCAGATTAAAGAAATAGTAGAAATTTTAAAAATCTGTTCAATCAGTTCAATCTGTGTTCTAAAAAAAATAAAATTCCAAAATATGAAAAATATACTTTTAATAGGTGGTTCTTACGGCATCGGATTAGCCATAGCAAAAGAACTTCAAAACGATAATAAGCTATTTGTAGCTTCAAGAACTAATGAAAATTTAGCGGGATTAAACGTTACCCATATTCCGTTTGATGCTACGACTGATAGTTTGGACACGTCACAACTACCTGCCGTTATTGATGGATTGGTGTATTGCCCAGGAAGTATTAATTTACGACCTTTTAGAGGATTAAAACCCGAAGCCTTTGAAGCTGATTTACAGATTAATTTCATTAGTTTGGTAAAAGTAATTCAGGCAGTATTACCTAATTTAACTGCTGGCGATCAATCGAGTATTGTTTTATTTAGTAGTGTTGCAGCAACGATGGGAATGCCTTTTCATACTAGTGTAGCGGCTGCAAAAGGAGCTATTGAAGGTTTTGCAAAAGCATTAGCGGCTGAATATGCACCTAAGATTAGAGTCAACGTGATTGCACCTTCTTTAACCGATACACCACTAGCTGATAAATTCTTGAACAACGAAACCAAACAAGAAAAATCTGCCGAGCGTCATCCATTGAAACGATTTGGAACACCAGAAGACAGCGCTCAAATGGCAACTTTCTTATTAAGCGAAAAAAGCAGTTGGATTTCTGGACAAGTGTTTCATGTAGATGGCGGTATGTCGACTTTATTGGTCAACGGATAATAATAGTAAAAATGAATATTTTTTGGTTTAGACGCGATTTAAGAATTGAGGATAACGTAGGTCTTTTTCATGCTTTGAATAGTATTGAAGAAGTACTTCCTATTTTTATTTTTGATGAGCATATTTTATCGCAACTTCCAAAAGATGATGCCCGAGTATCATTCATTCATGAACAATTAGAAAAAATCCAATCAGAATTAAATAAAATTGGTAAATCGTTAGCGGTATTTCATGGAAAGCCGATTGAAGTTTTTGAAAAACTGATTACTGAAAATAAAATTTCGGCGGTGTATACCAATCACGATTATGAACCTTATGCACGCAATCGAGATAAAGAGTTGAATCAATTATTTACAGCCCATACTATTTCATTCCTTACTAGTAAAGATCAAGTTATTTTTGAAAAAAGCGAAGTCGTAAAAGATGACGGAACACCTTATGTGGTGTTTACACCCTATTCAAAAAAATGGAAAGAAAACTTCAAGAAGATTAAATTAGTTCATTATCCATCGGAAGAAAAATTGGATAAAATTGCACAACACTCCTACCCTTTTTTATCGCTAACTGATATTGGGTTTGAAAAATCAAGCATTAAAGTCACGCCTTTTGACGTTTCTGCAACTTTAATTCAGAATTATGAAGCTACACGAAATTTTCCTGCGGTAAATAAAACCTCTTATTTAGGAATTTATCTTCGCTTTGGTGCGGTTTCCATCCGTAAAATGATAGAAAAAGCGATTGCTGAAAATAACGAAACGTTTTGGAACGAATTGATTTGGCGCGAATTCTTCATGCAAATATTGTGGCATTTTCCCCATACCAAAAATGGTAGTTTCAGACCGAAATATGATGCGATTCGATGGGACAACAATGAAGTATTGTTTCAAAAATGGTGCGAAGGAAAAACCGGTTATCCGTTTGTAGATGCGGGCATGCGCGAACTCAATGCAACAGGACATATGCACAACAGGGTGCGTATGATTGTGGCGAGTTTTTTATGCAAACATTTACTCATTGATTGGCGTTGGGGTGAAACGTACTTTGCTCAAAAATTGTTGGATTACGAAATGTCGAGCAATGTTGGGAATTGGCAATGGGCTGCAGGTTCTGGAGTGGATGCTGCACCGTATTTTAGAATCTTCAACCCCACAGAACAAATTAAGAAATTTGATAAAGACTTGGAGTACATTAAAAAATGGATACCAGAATTAAACACCGATAATTATCCTAAACCTATTGTAGACCACAAAGAAGCTAGAGAGCGTTGCTTGAGAGTATATAAAGAAGCAGTTGGTTAATTAATATTTATAATGTTTTCAAAATTCAATTCCTTAAAGTGCTGAATTACCATGTTTGCTTTTGATAAATCTTGGTCTTTGGAATGAAAACTATCGTAACCTACACAAAAAATTCCTGCTGAAACTGCAGCTTGAATACCGTTAGTGCTGTCTTCGATTACAATACAATTTTCTTTTGGAGCGTTAGATAAACTCGCAGCGTGCAAAAAAATCGCAGGATGTGGTTTTGATTTTGGAAAATCTTCGCCCGAAACAATATGGGTAAAATATTGATGCAAATTAAAACGGGTAAACACTCGGTTAATCGTAACATTTGATGCTGATGAAGCTACAATCAATTGGATTTCGTTATTGTATAAATCCTTAATTAAATCCTCTACTCCTTCAATCAGATATAAATCTTCTTTCAAATCAAAAGCTTCATTGAATAAATGACGTTTTCTCAAAATTAAATCTTCCACATCTTCTTGTAAATCGAAATGTGTTTTTAATTTCTGAAAGATATTTCGAGTGGAATTACCTGTAAACGATCGATACATTTCATCAGAAACTTCAATGTTTAACTCATTGAAATGTTGGTAATAGGCATAATGATGTACTGGTTCGGTATCTACAATTACGCCATCCATATCAAAAATTACTGTTTGTATCATATTAAAACTCAAATTCTTTGCCATCGTCGGCTAAAAGTACGTTTTCAAAAATCGTTTGTGCTTCTGTTTTGAACAGTTCTATAGAACCATATCTGGTAGAATAATGTCCTAAAATCAGTTGTTTTACATTGGCTAACTTCGCAATTTGAGCTGCTTCTTTTGCAGTAGCGTGTTTTGTTTTTTCGGTAAAGTGTGCTTCCGAATCTAAAAAAGTAGCTTCGTGATAGAGTACATCAACTTCTTTTATGATGGGAATAATAGATTCATCATATTGGGTATCACTACAAAAAGCATAACTTTTAGTTGGGTCTGGAGGTAATGAAAGTAACTCATTTCCAATTACTTCTCCCGAATCTAAAGTAACACTACCTCCTGCTTTTATTTTATCAAAATATACTTTTTCAATTTTATAATGGGCGACCGCTTCAACGTTCAAATGGCGTTTACCTACTTTTTCTTGAAATAAAAATCCGTTAGTATACACGCGATGATTTAATGGAATAGTTGTAACAATTACCGTTTCATCTTCAAAAATGACTTCACTTATTTTAGATTCTAGTTCGTGGAAATACAAATTATAACCTGTATACGAACCCGAAGCACGCAATTGTAATAAAATGATTTCTTTGATTCCTTTGGGTCCATAAACGTGTAAATCATTTTCACGATTGAGCAACATAAACGTCGAAATCAAACCGATCAATCCATAAAAATGATCCCCGTGAAGGTGCGATATAAAAATATGATTGATGCGAGAAAACTTGATTTTATGCTTTCGCAATTGGACTTGAGTTCCTTCGCCACAATCAATTAGAAACAAATGGTTTCTTATTTCTAAAACTTGTGAGGTGGGATTGGTTATGGTTCTTGGTGTGGCAGCATAACAGCCAAGTATGTTTAGTTTCATCTTCCTTAAGGTACCTGCTATCTATTTTAATGATGAACTATCTTGATTATTTTGTTCTTTTCCTAATTTGACTATTTTTATAATAAAATATAGCATAATTAGACCATTTGCAATTAGTTTAAAATAATCATAATCATTTGTTTTAAAAGATGTTATGATACTTTTTGCTAATAAAAATGTCATTGCAAATAAAGCAATGGCATACAAATAAATAAGAGTTGTTTTTGATATTTTCATATAATTAAAATCCTAAATCACGTTCAATTTCTTCCATATTGATGATGTCGTGCGCCTCCAAAATAGTTGGCACCAGAGTTAAAGAAACTGGAACTGAGTTATAATCAATAGTGTTTGCAACGATTACAAACGATTTATTATTTTTTTTATGCAATTTTGAAATTTGAACAAATTGTTTTATTGAAGTACTGGTTATGTTTGAATTGTGCGTTAAATCAATAATTAGATTTTGATCTTTAAAATCAGTCAATTCATTTAATAAATCTTCCGAAAAAGAAACAATATTATCATGTGTATCCTTTATAACAGTCTGATTTTCTTTATGCTCTACGTTCATTATTGTTTAATTTTTGAAGCTAACAAATAAATTACCGCCATTCGCACTGCCACTCCATTTTCTACTTGATCTAAAATCACCGATTGTTGCGAATCGGCAACATCAGAAGTAATTTCAACTCCTCTGTTGATTGGCCCTGGGTGCATGATTACGATTTCTTTGTTGAGCGAATCTAATAGCTCTTTCGTTACTCCATATTGTTGAGTGTATTCTCTAGTAGTTGGAAAATAACTCACATCTAAACGTTCGTTTTGAACACGTAACATATTAGCTACATCACACCATTCTAATGCTTTACGTAAGTTTGATTCAACTTTTACTCCAAGTGATTCAATGTGCTTAGGCATCAATGTTTTTGGTCCGCACACTTTTACTTCGGCGCCTTGCATTTGTAGTGCAAAGATATTTGACAAGGCAACTCTTGAGTGTAAAATATCACCCACAATTACAATTTTCTTTCCGCCAACATCTCCTAACTTTTCTCTAATTGTAAAACTATCTAATAAGGCTTGTGTTGGATGTTCATGAGCTCCATCTCCTGCATTTACAATACTTGCCTTTACATTTTGAGACAAAAAATGAGCAGCTCCTGGGCTGCTGTGGCGCATTACCACCATATCTACTTTCATTGATAAGATATTGTTTACCGTATCTATTAAGGTTTCTCCTTTTTTTACTGAAGACTGTGCTGCAGAAAAACTTATAACATCTGCAGATAAACGCTTTTGAGCCAATTCGAATGAAAGTTTAGTTCGCGTACTGTTTTCAAAGAAAATATTAGCAATAGTTACATCGCGTAAAGAGGGCACTTTTTTAATAGGCCGATTGATTACTTCTTTAAACTGGTCTGCCGTTTCGAAGATTAAATCGATATCTTGTTTGGTAATGTGTTTTATTCCGATTAAATGATTTACTGATAATTCTTTCATTGCTTTGGATTTTCTGTTATTATTTTGTTACCAAATAAACGGCGTCTTCTCCATCATTTTCAAGCCATTTTACTAATACTTTTTCGTTGTTTATAGCATCTACTTGTCTTCCGCGATAATCGGGTTGAATGGGTAAATGACGGCTAAATCTTCTGTCAATTAAGGTTAGGAGCTCAACTTCTGATGGTCTTCCGAAGGATTGAATGGCGGTTAACGCTGCATTAATACTTCTTCCAGTATATAAAACATCGTCAATAAAAACAACTTTCTTATCTTCTACTAAAAAATCGATTTGAGTTTTATTAGCTTCTAATAGTTTATCGCTTTTTCTAAAATCATCACGAAAAAAAGTAATGTCTAAAAATCCCAATTGGATTGCAGGTACTTTATATTCTGTTTCTAAAATTTGTTTGATTCTTTCGGCTAGGAATTTACCTCTTGGTTGTAAACCGATTAAAATAGTATTTGAGAAATCTAAATGATTTTCAATTAGTTGACAAGCTAATCGATGCAAGATGATGTGTACTTCTTTTGAAGTGAGCAAAACTTTTTGACTCATGATGAAGTTAATTTAATTACAAATTTAAAATTAAAAATTAAGGAATAAAAAAAAAGGACAATTAATTAACTATCCTTTTTCATGGTTATTTTTATTTTAGCTAAAATCTTGCATATTTCAAGAGCATCTTGCAATAAACTATTTGCTTCATTTTCATTCAAATAATCTGTTTCTTTCATTAATTTTAACCAGTAAACTGTTTCTCTCGACTCTTTATACGAAATACTTATTTTTGAAATAAAGTCAGCATTTGATTGACCACCAATAGCTTCTTCAATATTTGCACCAATACTTATAGCACTTCTCAAAAATTGCTTTGACAAAATGAATTCTTTTTTTTCTTGTGTTAAAAATTTATAAGTATTTATTGCTCTAACTGCGAAAGCAAATGACTTTTGTTGAATAATATTTTCCTTTATACTCATTAATTTTTAATTCAAAAATTTTAATTTATTTATGAATACATTTTCTGTCTTAATTCTTTTATTTTTTCATCTTCTAAATATTCATCAAATGTCATGTATCGGTCTATGGAGCCATTTGGCGTTAATTCTAAGATTCTGTTACCTACTGTTTGTGCAAATTCGTGGTCATGTGTAGTGAACAATATTGAACCTTTAAAATTATTTAAGGAATTATTAAAAGCAGTAATCGATTCTAAGTCCAAGTGATTCGTTGGTTCGTCTAACATCAACACATTAGCTCTTATCATCATCATGCGTGATAGCATACAACGTACTTTTTCTCCACCAGATAAAACGTTACATTTTTTTAAAGCTTCTTCTCCAGAGAAAATCATTTTTCCTAAGAATCCACGAACATAAACTTCATCTCGTTCTTCTTCGGTTTTTACCCATTGACGCAACCAATCCACCAAATTTAAATCAATTCCATCAAAATATTCATGATTGTCCACTGGCAAATAGGATTGTGTTGTGGTAATTCCCCAATCAAAAGTACCTGCATCAGCAGTCATTTTATTGTTTAAAATTTCATAAAAAGCAGATGTTGCTCTAGAATCTTTAGAGAAAACTACAATTTTATCACCTTTAGCCATGTTTAAATCCACATTTTTAAATAATGTTTCTCCATCAACTGAAGCGGCTAAACCTTGTACGTTTAATATTTGATCTCCTGCTTCTCTCTCTACATCGAAAATTATTGCAGGATATCTTCTACTAGAAGGTTTAATCTCGTCTAAATTTAATTTTTCAATCATTTTTTTACGAGAAGTAGCTTGTTTTGATTTGGCCACATTTGCACTAAAACGACGGATGAATTCTTCTAATTCTGCTTTTTTCTCTTCCGCTTTCTTATTTTGTTGTGCTTTTTGACGGGCAGCTAATTGAGAAGATTCGTACCAAAACGTATAATTACCAGAATAATGGGTGATTTTTCCAAAATCAATATCCGAAACGTGTGTACAAACTGCATCTAAAAAGTGACGGTCGTGTGATACTACTAAAACTGTATTTTCATAATTGGCTAAGAAATTCTCTAACCAACCAATAGTTTCAAAATCCAAGTCATTAGTAGGCTCATCCATAATCAACACATCTGGATTTCCAAATAAAGCTTGCGCTAATAAGACACGAACTTTCAATTTTCCGTCCAAATCAGCCATTAACGTATAATGATGTTCTGTTCCAATTTCTAAATTAGATAACATATTTCCAGCATCGCTTTCTGCATTCCATCCGTTCATTTCGTCAAATTGCAATTGCAATTCGCCTATTCTGTTAGCATTTTCATCGGTATAATCGGCATACAAAGCATCCATTTCAGATTTTATCGTATGCAATACTTTATTTCCCATCAATACCGTTTCTAAAACCGTATGTTCGTCAAATAAATTATGATTTTGATTTAAAACCGACATCCTTTTACCAGGTTCAAGAATTACGCGACCCGATGTTGGGTCCATATCTCCTGAAATAATTTTCATGAAGGTAGATTTCCCAGCACCATTGGCGCCAATGATTCCGTAGCAATTTCCTTGGGTGAAAGTTGTGTTTACTTCATCGAATAAAATTCGTTTACCAAATTGAACCGATAAATTTGAAACTGTTAACATTTTTGTATTTTTATAAAACTGATGCAAAAGTAGTAAAAATAGTAGATTTTGAATGGTTTATTACTATTTAATATTTGGTTTATTTTAACTGAATGTTAACAAGCTCGTTTGAATAATACTAATACATTTGTTATTAAATAAAAATATTAAGTGCATGGTTAAAAAATACATACTGTACCTTTTACCGCTATTCATAATTATTTCTTCATGTTTTACTGCTTGTAAGAAAGGTTTTGAAGCAAAAAACTATGTAGCTTACTTTGGGGGTGAAGTACAAAATCCACAAACGAACTATGTACTTTTACTGAAGGATAATACGGTCGTTGATACGATTTATTTAGACAAAAAAAATCGATTCCTGCATAAATTTGATTCGTTAGCCCCTGGTTTATATACGTTTAAACACGAACCTGAATATCAATATGTTTATTTTGATAAGAACGACAGTTTAATGGTTAGAATAAATGCTTTTGATTTTGACAATTCAATTGTTTTTTGTGGTCGTGGAGATGAAAAAAATAATTTCTTGATGGAAATGTACTTAAAAAACGAAGAGGACAAAGGTACAATGTATGATGTTTTTGATCGGAATGTAAAACAATTTACAAAAAATATAGATTCTAGTTTTGCTATTCGTAAATCATTTTATCTAAAACGAAAAGCAGAAATTGGTTGGGACGAAACATTTGATGCGGTTGCAAAGGCCAGTCTTGATTTTCATCATATTACCAAAAAAGAAATCTATCCTTATGCACATCAGTTTAGAACAGGGGAAAACATAAGAAAAACTTTACCTTCTAATTATTATGCCCATCGAAAAGAAGTAAATTATGAAAATCATGATTTAATAAATTATTCGCCTTTTATCAAATATGTAAGCATGATGCTCAACAATATGGCTTATGAAAAAAATAAAGGAAATCTTAATGAAAACTCGATTGAAAATAATATTGAAAAGTTAAACATTACCAATAAAATAATTAACAATGAAAAAGTTCGAAATGTAGTGCTGAACAATGTGGCGCTAATGTATTTATTGGAAGATCAAAACATGTATAATAATACAAAATTCATTGAGCGTTATTTGCAATTATCAACTGATGCGGCACTTGAAAAAGAAATTAGAACGATATACAATTCGGTACAAAATTTGAAAGTAGGCAATCGACTTCCCGATATTAATTTAGTGAATGCTGAAAATAATCTGATTTCTTTAGATAAAATTATTTCAAAACCTACGGTATTGTATTTTTGGACGACACATGCCGAATCACATATGGCAGTAGCACATCAGAAAATTGATGATTTAAAAGCAAAACACCCAAATTATGATTTTATTGCGATTAATATTGACGATACGCAACCCAACTGGAATAATGCATTGAAAAAATACAAATTAAACCCTTCTTATGAATTACATGCTGATGACTTTGAAGCAATTCGAAATAAGTGGGTAATCACAAAGGTGCATCGTATCATTATATTAAATGCAGATGGCACTATAAAGAATGGATTTGCGAATCTATTTGACGTGAATTTTGAAACTAATCTACAATAAAAAAAGCGCTCTAATGAGCGCTTTTTTATGGGTTCAATAAAATTATTTATTCCCTTTTTCGTAATCAGCAATAAACTGTGCAATTCCGATATCTGTTAATGGATGTTTTAATAATCCTGTAATTGATGATAACGGACCTGTCATTACATCAGCTCCAATTTTAGCACAATTAATCACGTGCATGGTATGGCGTACAGATGCTGCTAAAATTTGCGTTTCAAAACCGTAGTTGTCATAAATTTGACGAATTTCATCGATTAAGTTTAAACCATCTGTTGAAACATCATCTAATCTTCCTAAGAAAGGTGAACAATATGTAGCACCCGCTTTAGCAGCCAATAATGCTTGTCCTGCAGAGAAAATCAAAGTAACATTGGTTTTAATTCCTTTATCTGAGAAATATTTACAAGCTTTTACACCTTCTTTAGTCATTGGTAATTTAACGACGATTTGTTCGTGTAATTCAGCCAACTCCTCACCTTCTCTTATCATGCCTTCAAGATCCATTGCATTTACTTCGGCACTTACATCACCATCTACAATAGTACAAATATCTACGTAATGCTTTAAGATATTGTTCTTTCCTGTAATGCCTTCTTTAGCCATTAATGATGGGTTTGTGGTTACACCATCTAAAATTCCTAATTCTTGTGCTTCTTTAATTTGCTCTAAATTAGCAGTGTCTATAAAAAATTTCATCTTTTAAAATTTAATTTTGTGTGTTGTTTTGAAATGCAAAAGTAAGGAATCCATTTTGAATAAAATAAAAAAACCGCTCCATAAAATGAAGCGGTTTTATTAAAAATTTAAAATTGAATTATGCTTTATCGCTTGAAGTCGATTTAACAGCTAAATTGTAAATAACTAAACCAAATCCAATTTTGTTGATAGCATCAGCAATATTGTAAGCTACATCTACACTTCCTTTACCTAAAAAGTCTGTGTACCAACCATCAGTTCCTAACATGTAACCTAATGGATAGATAGCCCAACCTACTAATACGAACCAACATAAAATTTTGTGAGAAGATAAAACATTTCCACCAGCTGCAGCAGCTAGTTTAGAAGCTTCACCAAACCAAATTTCATAAGCGATTGCAAAATAAGCTAAACCAGAGATGAATCCCCATAAAGCTGCTTGATCACTAAAAATTGTTTCTCCAAAATAACCTGTAACTAACATAACTATTGAGTAAAAAATCATTTTCCACAATAAACTTTGTTTAGCACCAGCTACTTTTAAAATTAAATAAAACTCTAAACACATTAATGGAACAGTCAAAGCCCAATCAACATATCTAAAAAACGTTGGCGATTCTTGGAACGCATTCCAATAATCACGCATGTAGAAATAATGTACTGCAGCAATGAAGGTAATTAAACCTGAAACCAATACTGAAGTACGCCACTTTTTATCAAATTGACTTAATGATAAAAAGAAAAATGCTGAAGCAGCCATCATAGCCATGCTTCCAATAAAAAA
>Ga0209443_1000697_pt1 | contig 22518 bp, 25 predicted proteins | sample LauGreBMM110DCMD_2_FD_187571 | JGI IMG/M metagenome (GOLD analysis project Ga0209443, IMG submission 187571) | Freshwater lake microbial communities from Lake Michigan, USA - Su13.BD.MM110.DCMD (SPAdes) (version 2) | ecosystem: Environmental > Aquatic > Freshwater > Lake | place: Lake Michigan... | reverse complement strand
AGTTTAATTAATTATTTAATTTTAAGTTTTTTATCGCAATATATATTTTTTTCTTTTTATTTAATATAATGAACGGTTTAATTAACGTTGGCGAACTTGTCAAGAGAATTATTAAGTATCTTGTTGAAGGTTTAATGGTGGCTATTGCCGCCTATGCTATTCCTAAACGTTCCTTGAACATTGAGGAAATTATTTTGATTGCCTTAACTGCTGCAGCTACCTTTAGCATTTTAGATACTTACATCCCTTCTATGGGTGCTACTGCCCGTTCAGGTGCTGGTTTCGGTATTGGTGCTAACTTGGTTAAATTTCCAGGTGGATTTTAAACCAATTAATATTTAATTTAAATAATTTTAGAATAATTATTTAAATATGGAAATACCGAGAGAAACCTATAGAATAATAGGAATCTTATGTTACTTAAATTATCCGCAGTATTTAAAAAATGTTCATATAACATGCGTCGAACATATATTTGATGCAATGGAGGAAAAGATTGAAGAGTTGTGCGTTCAAATAAACGAAATGCATCGTTGTTTAAATCTGATTCAAGATAAAGACGTCAGAATTTTATATTTAGATAAAATAAATAATACAAAAACTTTAATGATAAATATGATTAAGCAATTGTGTTTTATAAAAAAATAATCGTTAATTATATATATGTCAAAAACAACAAAATATAATAAAAAACGTAATATTAAAAGGAGAAATAATAAAAGTAAAAAAATCATGAAGGGAGGATTTGCTCCCGATGAAATGCAACATTTACTTGACAACGGTTTTCAACAAGACCAAATAAATGAGTTGAGTAGTTTAAATATTTCAATGAATACTATTAATGAAGCAATCGAATACTTTAATAATAATTTAAATTCTCACAAAATTATTGTTTCTATTGCCAAAAATTTACATAATATAGGTTTACAAGCAGAAAACAATGATATTGGGTCTCAATCTGTTTCTCAAATTTCTCAATCCGATAACTCATTAGATAGTTCAACCCCTTCTACATTAAATTTAAGCGACCTAGGAGACGCAATACCACAAGACGTAAATGACACTCATGATATGGATATGAGTGGTGATAATTTGGATATGAGTGGAGTTACAGACGAACCTTCTATGAATGAGTCAGAAATATCTATGAACGCGAATGAACCAATTGGTGGGAGAAGAAGACGAAGTACAAAAAAACGTCTCTCTAAATTGAGACGCAACAAAAGTTACAGAAAAGTTAAAGGTGGTGCTACTATGTATGGGACTGGTTATGGTGCGAACTGTAGTAATCCGAATTTCTCTATTTATAACACAAACTTAACAAAGTTATTTCCGTATAGGGCATAAAAATTAAAATTGATTAAAATATAAACATAAATATTTATTGATATTTATATTTAGATGTCTAATATAGTAGAAGAATACAAGGATATTACTGATTACGAAGATACTTATCAAATAAGTAATTTTGGAAATGTTAGAAATAAAATCACTGGAAGAATTTTGAAGCCCACAGAAGGAAAAACGGATAATTATTATTATATTAGTTTGTGTAAAAATGGTAAACAAAAAAATACAAAAATACATAGGTTAGTTGCTTCATACTTTGTTGAAAATCCAGAAAATAAACCATATGTTGACCATATAGATAATAATAAACTAAATAATTTATGTAGTAATTTAAGATGGGCTACTGTTCAAGAGAATAGAAGAAATATTGTAATGTATAAAAATAATACAACTGGTGTAAAAGGTATTATATATGATAAAAGATATAATAAATGGATGGCTAGAATTCGGGTATCTGGAAAATTAATTCATATAGGTTCATTTAATACTATAGAAGAAGCTACAGAGGCAAGAATTAAAAGGGCAAATGAATTATTCGGCGAGTTTACGAATAATTCTGAAAAAATTTAGATAGTAGGCATAAATTCCCAGTCTAACTCTTCGCATATCTTCTTCCAAATTGTGTCTTGTTCTATTCTTTTCTCTCTGTCTTTTAACATTGGGAAGAAATCTAAATATTTGGCTTCACCTAGCAGTTCACATAATTTATAAGCCGTATAATAATAATTTAAAAAATTAACGCGGTCGTCCGGACAATATTTAGAATATGGTGATTGTAGCTCGATAAAAAGGTTACAAAGTGTTTCTTCTAGTTCCGGCGACATAATAGGCGGTTTTATTCCCAACTTATCTTTAATAAATGGTATATGCTCATAGTATTTATTATAGCCTAATTTTTTCAGTATTTCTTTCGTTTTTCCATTTGTGATTTGTGACAAATCTATTCTCTCTTTTTTAATTTGTAACTTTATATTTTCAATAACATCTGGAGGTATTTGAGTTGTTTCTTTTCCTTGAAATTGCGCTAATATTTCTTTAAAATGATTTATACGTTTATATGCATAAAAACAAACTTCTTTTGGTGGTTCTTTATAAGACGGTTTTTCATTTTCAATAAGATAGGGTACACTTCTGGAACAAGTATTACATACTAATATTCCTTCGTCTTCAAGAGGAATTAGCTCGCCTTTATGACAAATTTGGCAAATATCAGTTGAACATATGAATGAATTTATATCTAAAAAGGAATCATCAATATTACTTAAATACTTTTGAACAATATTATTAGTTTTATTTATATGCTTAATAGCTTCACTATCATCATGTTTTATTTTAAAAAAATTATTAAGAACTTTGCTTTTACTCGTTTCTGTTTGCGACAAATTACCCATAGAAATATTTTTTTTATTCTCAAAATAATCAAATATAAATTGCGAATTATCTAAAAAATATTCTTTTTTTTTCCCTTTAGTTTCCTTTATTTTTTCTGTAATCTCGTTTATTTGGTCTTCTATATCTAATTTTTGTTCAATAGTTAATTTATTATTAATGTTTTTTAATTTTTCTCTCAGCTCATACCTTTCTAATTTCAATTCTGGTATTATGTCATTTTCGTTTTTTGAGAATTCATTTAAAAATTCCTTATGTTTTATGTCCAAAGTTACTGATGTTTTTTTGTTAAATTTTAATTTTTTACTTGGCTTAGGCTTAAAAGTAGGCATTTTATATAATTTATTATTAATTATTTAATTGATAATAAAAAGAAATAATATATTTTATCATTATATAATGAAATTATATAATTATTTAAAAGCGTTATCATTAATTATTTTAACACTTATAATATTAACAATAGTATATGCGTATAACAGTGGGTCGTGTCAAATAAATAAAGAATATAATTGTAATAAGGATTTTTGCCTATTAAAAGAATTTCCAGTTGAGTTAAATGAAACTATAAAAAATGAGGTTGACGAAATACTTGAAGATAAATCCATTCAAAGACGCGTTTCAATAACAACCTATCCTGAAACTATATTAAACTGCGCATTACCTAATAGGAAAGGAATCACTATTTCTACAAAAAATATAAGTGAAAAATCGCCAAATCTAATTTCATTTTATAAAAACGAATTATGTAAAAAGGTTTCGCGAATAACTGGTTTAAAGTTATATCCAACATCTATGGATTTTCCTACATCATGTGCAATCATAATTTATGAAGAGGAAGGTGATTGGATTAATTGGCATTATGACTACAATTATTATGATGGTAGATTTTTTACTGTACTTATACCTATAACGCATACGCTAACATGTACAAAATTTCAATTTAAAGATAAAAATAATAATATAACTGATATGGATTTAACAAATAATGCCATTTGTTTTGAAGGCAACTATTTATACCATAGAGCTTCGAAATTATGTAAAAACCAAAAGCGTATTATGCTGTCTTGTCAATATGTTACAGATAATTCTATGAGCTTTATAAACAAACTTAGAATAAAATTAAAGGACTACGCATTTATTGGAAAATTATTTTAAATTTACATCATTAAAGATTTAAAATTTACGCTTCGCTATTTTGTAATATTTCTCTTATTTTTATTTGCCAGTCTTCTTTAATAATTGGTATGTTAAAATTAAGAATATGAATTAAGGGAACCCAACCATCAGACCCTTTTAGTACTTCTGGCGCTTGATACGATAATTTTGTTTCATATTTTTTTAAATCATTTAATAAAGTTGTTTCACTCTCGGGTATAATTTCTAAAACAGTTTTTATAACATCATATACTGAACGACTATTTTCCATTTAATTAATTTACCTTAATTAATATGATTCTTTTTATATCATTTATCATTTAAGTAAATTAAATTATTACATTTAAGTAAATTGAATTGATATATTTAATTTACTTAAATATATCTTGAACCAAGTATGTAAATGAATCGCATATTTACACAACTCCCTTTAGACCTGGTTATAAATGTAATAAATTTTGGTAATGTTATTAAGTATAGAAATGGAAAGTTTATGAATCAAATACACGAAAACGATGAAAGGTATAAAATAATACAAAATGTTTCGCCTATAAAAATACAATTTTTACATGAAAGACCTTGGCGCTATATACGTGACCTAGGTGACTACTATATGTTTTTGTATATAGATAAATCAGATGTTATTATGCCTAGGTACAGATACACCTTTCAAAAAAAAAGAAAAGAAAACGATAAATCAAGTATTACCCTTTATTATCATAGAATTAAATAAAGTAAAAAAACATTAAATTTTTCTTTTTTTTATTTAATGGATATCAAAATAAATCTGGACTCTTTAAAAGATTTAGAAAACTCTAATTTTAAAATTGACGCAATTAAATTTCAAAAAATGTTATTACTCTATAATTCAATAGAACAAGGGTGGGCTGTAAAAAAACATAACGAGTCGTATGTTTTTTCCAAAAAACATGAGGGTAAAAAAGAAGTCCTAGAAGACACATATTTGCTTAAATTTATGAAGACGAATTTAGATTTTAACAAAATTGTTTCTTAGTAATAATTTTCATATTCATTATTTTTACATATAAATATATTTCGAATTGTATTTTCATTTACAATTTTTGAAATGCCGCATTGAATTTCATCACTCCAATCATATTTATCTTTTGAAATATCAATTTGTGGTAAACGAATCACAGAAAATCCGTTATCATTCGCACATTTCATTTTATATTTGTCTTTTTCTATTTGAACTTCTGGTGGGGTCCAATTAGAAATTTGTTTAAAATGTTGTTCACCATCTATTTCAATAATAATTTTATATTCTTCTATAGCAAAATCAAATGGTAAATATAATTTATTTTTACACCATTCAACTTTATATTGTCTTTTAATTTCAGGATATAATTCTTTTATCTTATTATAAAATTTAAATTCAGTTTTATTCATGCAACTAGGGCATCCATGACCTAAAAGATGAACAAAAGGAATTTGTTTAAATGTATGGTGTTCTTTACATATTAAAATTATTTGCCTTCTGTTATTAATATATTCAACTCTAGAGTAATCATATTTATTATTATGTATTTTATTAGCTTTATCAATAAATTCTAATAAATCAAACTTGACATTATTAGAACATTTTGGACAGCCACATTTTCTATTTATATGAAAATCTGGTATTTGTTTGAAATCCCCGTGGTTTTTACATGATATTATTACTGGGGTGTCTGTATTAGTGTACTCAACTTTAGAATAATCGTACCTATTTTTGTGAATTTGGTTTGCTTTATCAATAAAAGTTTGAGTATTTAACTTAAAATTATTAGAACATTTTTGGCAATTAAAATTACTTAAATGATTTGATGGTGTTTGAGTAAATTCGCCATGGACAACGCATATTATGCTGACTTTTGTTTTAGCATTTATGTAATCAACCTTAGAATAATCATATCTATCTCCGTGAATTTTGGTTGCTTTAGAAATAAACGAGGTTGTTTTATTATTTTGTAGTGACATTAATACAATATATATTTATTTTATAAGCTGTTTTTAATAAGAAATGTATCAATTTTTTAATTAAACATATTATAAAAACTGATTGAGTGATTTTAAGTTAATTTAATTTAATTTAATTAATTAATTAAATTAAAATTTTGGAATTTTTTTTCTTTAGCAACTATATAAAATATGGGAGGTGGATTAATGCAACTCGTAGCCTATGGCGCCCAAGATGTTTACCTTACTGGTAACCCACAGATAACTTTTTGGAAAGTTACGTATCGCAGATACACTAACTTTGCCATTGAAGCAATTGAACAAACTTTCAACGGTCAAGCTGATTTTGGACGCAGAGTCCAATGCACAATCAGCAGAAACGGTGATTTAGCTTACCGCACATATCTTCAGGTCACTCTTCCTGAGATTAACCAACTTATGGGTCTTGGCAACTACACTACCGGCCAAAACACTGGTGTCTATGCCCGTTGGTTAGATTACCCCGGTGAACAACTTATCGCTCAAGTTGAGGTTGAAATCGGTGGTCAAAGAATCGACCGTCAATACGGTGATTGGATGCACATCTGGAACCAACTCACAATGACAAGCGAGCAACAACGCGGTTACTGGAACATGATTGGTAACACAACTCAACTTACATTCATCACTGACCCTTCTTTCTCTGATGTTGAATCTCCTTGTGACTCCGCAGCTCCTCGTCAAGTTTGCGCTCCTCGTAACGCTCTTCCTGAGACAACATTGTATGTTCCTCTTCAATTTTGGTTCTGTACCAACCCTGGTCTCGCCCTTCCCTTGATTGCTCTTCAATACCACGAAGTCAAGATTAACCTTGATATCCGCCCTATTGATGAGTGCTTGTGGGCTGTTACCACATTGAACTGCAACACAAACCCTTACTCTGGTCTTTCCGGACAATACTCCGTTGGACGCCCTGTTCCTGCCACTATTGCCTACAATCAATCTTTGGTTGCCGCTTCTTTGTACGTTGACTACGTGTTTTTGGACACTGATGAACGTCGCAGAATGGCGCAAAATCCTCACGAGTATTTGATTAGTCAACTTCAATTCACTGGCGATGAGTCAGTTGGTTCTTCTTCCAACAAGATTAAGCTTAACTTCAACCACCCCGTGAAGGAGCTTATCTGGGTCGTCCAACCCGATCAAAACGTCGATTATTGCTCTTCATTGACTTGCGACGCTCTCCTCTTCAAGGTTCTTGGTGCGCAACCTTTCAACTACACTGATGCCATTGATGCCCTTCCCAATGCCGTTCATGCCTTCGGAGGTCCCGCCGCTATTGCCGCCGATTCTCGCGCATACATTGATGCCAACGGTCTTTTCCAAGATGCCGGTGCCATGGACTCTTATTTCCCTCCTAACTGGACTGGATACTGGCACGGTCCCTCAAACCCTTACAATGAGGCCAACTTGGGTGGACCCCAAGTTCCTTTGAACACTGCCGGTCTTTCTAGTTCCGTCATTCAATCTCTTCAATCTGGAACCACCGCTCCTCACCTTGATAACTCAGGTGTCTCTGATGCCGGAACATTCGTCCTTTCTGAAACCTCCCTCGACATGCATTGCTGGGGTCAAAACCCCGTTGTTACCGCTAAGCTCCAACTTAACGGCCAAGACCGCTTCTCTGAGCGCGAAGGTTCTTACTTCTCATGGGTTCAACCTTACCAAGCCCACACCAGAAACCCCGATGAAGGTATCAACGTGTACTCATTCGCTCTTCGCCCTGAAGAGCACCAACCCAGTGGCACGTGCAATTTCTCAAGAATTGATAACGCCACACTTCAATTGGTCTTGTCTAACGCCACAGTTGAAGGCACAAAGACCGCAAAGGTTCGCGTCTATGCCACCAACTATAACGTCCTCCGTATCATGAGTGGTATGGGCGGCCTCGCGTACAGTAACTAAAAAATGTGTTACCATTTATGGTCACATATTTATATACATATTTTAATGTTTAAACAATGGTTTTTAAATATTAAAGCAAAAAACGATATAAAGATTTCTCTCTAATTAATCTGCGTAGACATCGTAAACCTTATCGAAAGTAATCCAATTACCAAATTTAATGGTAATTATCAGTCAAAATTGATTGAAAAAGTGAAAAATACCTTCACCGAATATGAACAACAGATATTTTTAGCTAGTTTTTACTGCTATTTGAAGTATGATTATAAAAATGATTTTGTGATTGACTTAGATAATGTCTGGAAATGGTTAGGATTTAGTCAAAAATATAATGCTAAATGTTTACTTGAAAAACAATTTATTATTAATAATGACTATAAAATCTTTGCTCCTGAAGCTTCAGGAGCAAAAAAAGAAATTAGAGGAGGACATAACAAAGAAATAATTATGTTAAATGTTGATACATTTAAAAAAATTTGTTTAAAGGCAGGAACAAAAAAAGCAGATGAAATTCATGAGTATTTTATTAAATTAGAAAATATCATACACGAAATCGCAAAAGAAGAAAGCAATGAGCTAAAAACCCAATTATCTCAATTAGAAAACACAAAAAATAAAGAAATGGAAGAAAAACTTTCAAAACAACGAATTATAGATAGAGAGAAATTTTTATTAAAAGAATACGCGCAATCAGGTCCTTTAGTTTATATCATAAAGGTAAAAACCTATGAAAACGGACAATATATTATTAAAATCGGACATAGTTCAAAAGGTATTCAAAATAGATATGCCGAGCATAAAAGTAAATACGAAGAATGTTTATTATTAGACTGCTTTACTGTAGATAAAAGTAAAGACTTTGAAAGTTTTTTACATAATCAAGAAAATATTAGAGTAAACAAAGTTAATAATCTTAAAGGTCATGAAAAGGAAAATGAATTATTTTTAATAGGTAAAAATTTAACATACCAAATAATTTTAAATTTAATTGAATCCAATATTAAAAATTATAATTTAAATGTTTATGAATTATTAAAAGAAAACGAATTATTACAACTACAATTACAAAAAAATGAAAATAATATTAATAATGATTTATTAACCGAATTGTGTAAAACGATTCAATTGTTATCCACAAAGGTAGATAATCTAGAGAAAACAAACCAAGAAGTTTTAAAAAAACTGATATCTCAAGAAACAAAAGTTACAACAGGATTTAATCAACCATTTGCAACATTAGGTCCAAGACTGCAAAAAATAAATCCAGAAACATTAGAATTAATTAAAGTATATGAAAGCGTCACTGAGTTAATGAAAGAAGACACAGACATAAAAAGACCAAGTATAAATAAAGCTGTTATAGAAAATACGGTTTATTGTGGTTATAGGTGGCTTCTAATAGACAGGGAATTAGACCCCAATGTAATTCAAAACATTTCACCAACAAAACAAACAAATGTTCAAAATGTAGGATATATAGCTCAATTAAATAAAGAAAAAACAGAAATTGTAAATGTGTTTTTAGATAGAAAAACGGCATGTCATTTTAACGGTTATCAATCAGGCTCCGCATTAGATATTCCAGTAAAGAATTTTACATTATCAAAAGATTTCTATTATAAATTATATGATGAGTGTAATAGTGACTTAAAAAAAACATTTATCAACAAAAATAATGGGTCGCCACTTTTATATAAAAATGGAATTGCACAATGTGATTCGGCAAACAATGTAATCCGCGAATTTGCGTGTAAATATGATTGTATTAAACAACTTATGATGAGCGATAAGACACTAGCAAAGGCATTAGATAAAAATGTTATGTATAAAAACTGCTATTTTAAAACTATCGGAAATAAATTGAAATGTTTTTAGATTTATATTAAGAAAAAAATGTTTTTATTTTTTATATATGTTTAGTGGTTTATATTTACACCCTTGAAGAAAATAATTTGTAATACATATATTAATTGCTTTATCAATATGTAATGGATTATATTTATCAATTTTACATGTTTTTAATTTTGAAAGAGAACGTTTGTTATCATTTGAATTACAACTAATTTTTATATTCGTTTTAGTATTTGTAATAGTCTCATATTTATTAATAATATCAAATAAATTAATTTGTCCTGGATTTGTAAAATTACATATTCCTATTTCATTATTTTCTATCATTTGAAATAAAATAGGAAACAAATTATCAATATATGTAATTGATATTTCACAATCATCTATAGTATTATATTTTAATAATTTAGTTAATAAATTTTTATCAGATAACGTGTCTGAAATAGGATAATTAATTCTTAAATACAAAATATTATCATAATTTTTAGCTATTTGTTCTAAAAATATACGACATTCAGAATAAAAATTATTACAATTATTACCAGTTTCGCATTCAGTGTATATTTTATCATTATTAAAAATCCCACCTGAACCCATTATAGTTAAATGTATATTATGTTTTTTACATAATGCGGCTAACGTTAACTGATATGTAACATTATTTTCAATTGTTTCGGTTTTGTGTTCATCACACCAAAATATATTAGGTGTTCCTGTTATACCCGCACAATTTATAACATATTTTGGATTATATGTTAGTAAAAAATCTGTTATTTTATCAAAATCATGTAATCTTATATCGGTTGAAATATAATTTTTATTGTTTTTTTTTAAAAATTTAATTATATTCGAACCTAAAAACCCTTTTGGGCCAAATACAAGATAATCAATTGGTTTTATAAAATTTTTAATGTTATCTTTATTTGAAATAATTATCTCATTTTTATTTATTGGTAATTTAATATTTATAAATGGGTCTAAAAAATGTATATGTCGAGTTTCATTATCTATAAACTCTTGTTCTAGATGATATATAAGTATTGAGTTTTCTTCTAATGACAAAAAAGCGTGACCATGATTTTTTGGTACTAAAATTTGAAAATTATCAGTATGCGGGTCTAATTCATGATATTTAGATTTAAGATAATCATTAGAATTTTTATCAAAATTTATAACAATATCTAGAATTTTTCCTTGAATACATGTTACAAGTTTATCAAAATTATTTATGTGTATTCCTCTAAAAACATTTTTTTTATTACAACTTACTGTAGATTGTTTAAAATTAAAATTTAAATTATTTTTAACGGGAAAGTATAATGTTCCTCTATTATCTACAAATTTAAATTCCATATAATATAAAATATAAAATATAAAATTTTAAATTTAATATTCGAAAAAAAATTATTTATATACATATATATGAGTAATAATTATGAATTAATTCCTAGTTGTTTATGTTGTAATAAAGAAAACAAATTGTTTTTAGATTTAAAAGAACAGCCTTTAGCAAATAATTATCATACAAAAGACGAAGTATGTGATATTTATCCTCTAAAACTAATGTTTTGCTCTAATTGTTTCCATTCCCAATTATCTCATGCTGTTAATCCTGAAATTATGTTTAAAACATATAAGTATGTAAGCGGAACAAGTCAAACCGGAATTAATTTTTTTAGAGACAACGCTAATTTTATTACTGATTATAAAAAAAAAATAGGAAAAATATTAGACATAGCATCAAATGACGGAACTCAATTAGATTTTTTTAAAAATTTAGGATGGAAAACCTTTGGTGTTGACCCTGCCGTTAACTTGTGCCCTATTGCCATAAATAAAGGTCATACTATTATTTGCGATTTTTGGAATGAAACATCCGCAAAGGAATTGTCAATTATGGATGTAATAACTGCCCAAAATGTATTTGCACATACGCAATATATTAATGAATTTTTACAAAATTGTAAGTTTGTTATGGATGATAAAACATCTTTATTTATTCAAACATCCCAAAAAAATATGATTATAAATTGTGAGTTTGATACCACGTATCATGAACATATATCATTTTTTAATACTTTATCAATGAAAACATTAGTTGAAAGAAATGGGTTATTTTTAAATAAAATATTTGAGTCTGATATACATGGCATCAGTTATATTTTTGAAATAAATACAGTTTTTAAAAGTGAAAATAATAATATAGAAAAATATTTAATAGAAGAAACTGAAAACAAAGTTTACGACCCTTTAACCTATCACGATTTTAGTATTAAAGCACAAAATATTATATTCAATTTAAAAAATGAATTATTAAGGTTTCAAAAAGATGATTATAAAATTATCGGGTTTGGTGCTGCTGCCAAAGGTCAAACTATTTTATGTTATTCAAATATATACCTGGACTATATAATTGATGAAAATCCTTTAAAAATAAATTTATATTCCCCAAAAATGAACATTCCTATTGTAAGCATAGACCATTTTATAAATGATACAACCGATAAAATTGTCGTGCTTATTTTAGCGTGGAATTTTTCAAATGAAATTAAAGAAAAACTTAGATTTTATAAAGGGACAAAAGATATATATGTAATCGAATCGTATTTTCCAGAAATAATTATTAGAAAATTATATTAATTTAACAATCAATCGATGGAGCGAAACACCCTATTTTTTCACCGTCTGAAATTACACCATATTTACCATAATATAAATATTTTGTTAAATAATTTAATTCTTTTGAAACATTAATTTTATTTAAATATGATAATGAATATTTCCATTTAATTGCAAAGGTCGATGGATTATTTATCCATTTGTGTAAATTTACTGGGTTAAAAACTGGACAACTAACATTTTTATTTAAAATTGTTTTTTTAATTACGGTATTATGTTTGTACCCTTTATCAGTTAAATATTTTGCGAATTTAACTTCAACTTTTGTTATAAAATCTATTTTTGTAGAACATCTTGGCAATCTTTGTTCAATAAATGAATATACTTCATTAATCATTTTATAATTAAATTCAATAGGGGTTCCGATAATATGCCATTCAATTTCGTCTGATTCCCAATGTCCCCAAAAATCGCTAGTCATTCGCATATTTATAATTGTTTTTTTAAAATTGTCAATACCATTTACTGGTAATATTATACTATCGTTTAATAAAAATATATAATTATATTTAATATTATTTTTTATTAAATACTCACAACCTAAAAACCAAATTTTCCAATCAGTTCCAGCACCATTATTTGGTGTAAAAAAAACCGTACACGGTAAAAATGATATATTGATTAATTTTTCACAAGCCGTAAAAAATAAAATATCATAACCTAAATATCTAAATGTTTGTATTGTTTGTATAACATAATCACGAACAATATTATTTGAATCATAGTGGGCATATATTAAACATCCATTAAATGTTGTGGAAGGTTTATTAAATACAATATTTTCTTCTGCGTAACCAAATTTATCATAGTATTCTTTTTTAGAATTCCAATATCCTCCGCTTTGGTCTATACTATTAATAGGAATCACTTCGTAGTTATAATTTCTAACAATACCATTAAATATGGGTTTCATTTTTAATTTTTCATAAAAATATTGTTTGCATTCATCATATAAAACAGGTATTGAAGCATAACTACCACATTCAGTTCTCCATAAATTTTTAATAAATATAGTAGTTAAAGGAATATTTTCACCATTAAATGATTTATATCTATCTGGTTCTATATTTCCATTTATGCCCCAATTATTAGAATCATTACAATCAAAATCATATAATAAACTTGTTATGTTGTATCTATTTTTTAATAATATTCTTGAAAGTCCGTATTCACCTGAGCAAGCGGCATCACATTTATCTGCTTTTTTACCCAATACTGTATTTACATTATTATTTTTATTTTTATTTGTGGTTGATATATCACATAATCTTATATTTGTATTCATTAACAAATCCACTATATTTTTAGAGCATCTAATTAAAGAAAATATAGGAACTACTCTTGGTCCTACACCAGATAAATTTGTTTTTGGTAAAAAAGACATACATGGAGAACATAATACAGCATTATGACTAACCATTTTGTTATAAAACGGCAATAACCAGTGGTCGCTAATATTTTCTTCATATATTGGTCCAAAAGCACCAGCATTTATTAAACATAAATAATCAAAAATTTCCCAAATAGGTTTATTATATTTATTTTCATAAAACTTAATTCCATCATGCCACCCTTCCCAGTCTGAGCAATTATCGTTTGGTAATAAACTAATACTTGGTTTTGAAGGAATCATCAATTCTGTATAATGACCGTTAATAACAAATAATGACTCAATATTTAAATTTAACCATAAATTTTCGTTTAATCCATATTTAATAAAAAAAGCTAAATTTGTTTGATTTTTTTGTTGGTCTTTTCTTTCATAATATACATAAATAATTCCTATTTTTGATTTTTTTATATCAGGTAACTCCATATTATATATAATATAATATTGTTTTTAGATTGAAATGTTTGTATTTTTTATTTTTACAATTTAATATTTAAATCTTCAATTGTGTAAAATTCACAATTAATTTTATTCTTCCTAATTTTATTCTTCCTTATCTTCATCTTCGTATTCTTCATCATCCATAACTTCTTCATCATCTTGAACCTCAATATACGCGTTGTCCTTCCAAATTAGCTTACGAGTATTGAATAATTTATTCATATTTATAATTTCGGGTTTATCTGTTTCAGATGTAAATAATTTGAGAATCTGTGCGTCATCTCTAAAACGTATCGTATAAGTTTGTTGAATATTGTTTCTACCAATTCTACCCATAGCTTGGACAATTTTTTCTTGCGTTAAATCCAAATCTTTACTCAAATAACCGTGACAAAACTGATAATTTGTTCCATAAATATAATCACTCGAGGCTATAATCATATACAGTTTTTGTTCGTCCGCAAGACGCTTCATAATTTCAGTATAGGTAATGTTATCATGATTTATAAATACACCAATGCCCATCATAAGAAGAACTTTCCACGAATTTTCTACACCATTCAGTGCCATTATATCTCCGACAACAGTTTCATCAATGTTGCTTGTAAAAGCGCCCTTTGTTTCTAATTCTTCCGCCCATTTGTCCAAGTGCATTTTTTTATTTGGAACAAATGTGTCATTCAAAGTAGCCAGCTTTATCATTGACCTTAGAGAATTTATTTCTGTTGTAAGCTTTCCTAGCGCTCCTTTACTTTCTAGTTCTTCATTTGTTTCTCGGTTTGTTTTTTTAGAGTCTTTGGATGATTTATTTCTACCATTAACCTTTATTCCGGCATGAAACCCTGAAACTTCATTCATAGCTTTTTTATCAGCCTGGTCTTTAATAATTTCTACTTCTGATTCTAACAAATGTAGACGCTCGTTAATTGCATTATTATATTGAATCTTTTTCATAATTTCATCCATAACAGCAGATGGAATGTTTGCCTGTTGAATACAAAATTTTGCGATTTTTTCAATGTCATTCGATATAAATATGGTAGGACCATCTGTTAGAGTATATGAGTCCTTAGTTGTAACATAAGCACCCGACGTTCCTTTACTATTTTCTTGTAATCTTGCGGTTTTTAATGGTACTTGTTCACTAGCTAATCTAGTTAATGGTTTTCCATTCAAATTATCATTTCGATACATAGTAGTAGTAGGCCCAATACTTATACTTTTTGTTATTTTATTACCTTTAGGGTCAATTTTTTCATTTTCTATAATTCTAGGAATTCTATTATTTTTAAAATTTAAATATATTGTCCGCCAATTCTCTCTGATAATATTTTGTAAAAGCTCGACATAATAAATTTTTATATTTGTCATATTTACATCATCTAACGTTTCAAAATGTCTTTCAATCGCCATTTTTTTATTTGATAAATTATTCTTAAGAATGTACGATATAAACACGACAACTTCTTTCAAATCAAAATACCTAAGCAGTGTTAAATAATTCTTACAATGTTTGGCAATTAAAACCATTTCGTCATAATCTTCATTTAAATAGTGAGGCAAAACAACATAGCCGTCTTTATTAATAATTGGAATTGACTTTTTACAATCATGACTAACAATGTTACAAATTTCTGCCCCTGGAAATTTATTTAAGAAGTCGGGAATTGTTTCAGTAAGTTCGTTAAGTTTAGGCAAAGTCGCCGAAGACAACACGACATTAGGAATCAAGTTATCCTTCCAATTTTTTCTAATGGTCTTGTGAAATTCGTGCTCATCGTAATCCAATGTAATAGTCGGTTCATCCCAATACATTATCATATCATTCGCTTTATTAAACGCGAGCATATAATACATTGCCGGCAAATATGATTTAATATCGCAAATAATTATTTCGACATTGTCACCAACACTATTATCCACCTTCCCAATGCCACCGGTTCGTCTATTTTTAGTGAAAACCTTAGCCGCAAAATAATGTAACCGAATATCATCGGCACTAGCACACCCGAACGCAAACGCAATTTTTTTATTAACCGAAATAGCAGCTTTGGCTAATGCCAACCCAACATGTCTAGCCGCACACACAAATATTACTCTTTTCTTTTCAGATAAAGCAATCGGAGTGAGTGTTTTTCCGGTTCCAGTTGGCGCCATATATAATACAAGTTTTGGGTTATCGTTTTTAAAGGCAGTAAATATTTCTTTTTGATGCTCGTAAAGACATAAATCGCTATACCTTAAAATATTGTCGTTTTTCTCAATAAATTCAACGGCATTTTCAATAACAACGGAAATACTAATATTCTCCTCAAACAAAGTTAATATTCTAGTTGTTATTTCAAGAATATGACGATTTAATTTTGAAATATTGTTTCTAATTAATTTATAAAGTGTATAATAATGAAAACTAAACAACTTGAAGCTGTCTCCTTTTTTGGTAGAGTAATGTATAATTTTCTCAATATGATTTAATAATAGAAATTCGTATATGTCATTTTTTTTTAGCGAATTTTCATCATATCTTTCTAAACGTATTTTATCGGCAGAATTCATTTTATCCTTACTGTCAATTTTCATAGCCTTATACCCAGAGTTAATATTTTTTATCTCGGTTTCAATCTTGTCAACTCTTTCTCGCAAATATTTATTGTATAATTGGTCTTCCATTTTTTCGTTATATTCTATCTTTAAAAACGTAAAGATAGAATAATTATTATTAATTCTAACATTAACATCAGAAAACCCAGAAATAATAAGGTTTAATACATCTATTTCCGTCTTTGGAACCGCAACCTCGATAGAGTTCCATTCCGAACGATTTAGCTTTCTTTGTTTTAAATCCATTTTGTGGTGTAAGTATTTAATAATGTACATGTATCTTTAAGTATATTTTTATAATCAATTTTTTTTATTAATAAAATTGATTATAAAAAAGGACATAAAATAAAATGTATAATATAGTGAAAAATGAACTTCAACGGAATTAATTCTAGAATTGTCTCAATTGACGGTAACATTGGTTCGGGTAAATCAACATTATTGTCTACATTAAAAGAATATTATGCCGATAATGACCATATACTATTCTTAAAAGAGCCTGTTGATGATTGGGAAAAAATCACGGATGAAAATGGTGTAACAATGTTAGAAAAATTTTATTCAGACCAAAATAAATATTCATTTTCATTCCAAATGATGGCATACGTTTCTAGATTAAAAGTTTTAAGAGACGCAAAGAAGATGATTATAGGAAACTATTTGGAACACCGCAACGATAAACCTTATATTATTATATCAGAAAGAAGCTTATATACAGACAAAATGGTATTTGCCAAGATGTTATATGACTCTAAAAAAATTGAAGAAGTGAATTATAAAATTTATTTAAGTTGGTTTGACACATTTGCAGAGGAGTTTCCAGTTCATAAAACCGTCTACGTTAAAACATCTCCTGAGAGATGCCATCTAAGAATTTTGAAACGTTCAAGAGATGGAGAATCTAATATTCCATTAGAATATTTAGATAACTGTAGCATGTACCATGATAATATGTTGGACCCCAAATTAGTTGACTGTGCGTGCAAAGACCAGTTAATTTTAGACGGAAACATTGATATTTATGAAAACGTCAATCAACTTGACAAATGGATTCAAGAAATAGATACATTTATTAACAATTAAATATAAATTTAAAAATAAAAATATAATAAATATAATAAATGAAAATTATGCCAACCATGTTATGTTTAATCAATCTAATAAATAATGGGTTTAAATATGTTATTGAAACGAGTAATCTTTACAAAATAGACGAGTCACATGCTTTAAAACATAGTATGGAGGTTTTTGGTTTAGCTAAGAAAATTTATGAAAGCGAATTAGTAAAAAATCCATACTTAGAAGAACAAAAAGAAATCATTTATATGGCAGCAATTGGTCATGATATGTGTGACAAAAAATATATGGATGAAACAGTAGGTGTTCAAAGATATAAAACTTTTTTGTCTGAAAATATGAAACATGATGAAATAGAAATTATCGGTAAAATAATAGAAACCATGTCTTATTCAAAAGTTAAAGTAAATGGTTATCCAAACTTAGGAGATTATCAATTAGCTTATCATATTGTGAGAGAAGCAGACTTATTATCTGCGTATGATATTGATAGATGCGTTATTTATGGAATGTTTGTAGAAAAATTGGAATACGATAAGGCTTTAGAAAGAGCTATAAAATTATTTGAGTCGCGTGTATTAACATATATAAGTGACAACTTATTTATAACTCAATATTCAAAAAAAGAAGCGTTTCAAAAGCATGTACAGGCACAGGAGGATTTAGTTTTTTTAAAAAAACACAATTAAATCAACTAAAAACGAAATCAACTAAAAACGAAATCAACTAAAAACGAAATCAACTAAAAACGAAATCAACTACAACCGGGTAATGGTCAGAGTCATATTTCCCACAATATTCATTATATTCATGATAAATAAAAGTATTCACAATATTTTTTCTTATCGCATCAGTTACTAATATGTGGTCAATCATTGAATAATCATATTTAGACGCAGTATTACAGTTATTATCTGAATCCCACCAATCGCTATAACGTTCATTCTGTGGAATAGTTTCGGCCGCACTATGAAGCTGATAAACACCAGCGTATTCACCTTTTATTCCTTTCAAAATATCTAAAACTTGCGACGTTGGTTTATGGTTATTTACATCAAGTTCCTCCCCATCATAATCATTAAAATCTCCAATCATGATAACTTCATAATGGCGCGCAATATAATCAACAATTACTGTTTGTAAAACGGAAGCCTGAGCTTCTCTCTGAGCACATCGTGAAGAATCTGTTGGAATCGCTATTAAATGCGCGGAAATAAATGCCACATTTATGTCATTGAATTTAAACTCAGTAATATAGTGTTTGCTGACTCCTGAAGAACTTACTGAACCAGTGTATCCGCAATTTGAACCAGGTGTAGGATAATTATATTTAAGTTCAGTTCGGTATAAGTTTTTCAAAGGGTCGACACGAGTAAGCATCCCAACATTTTGGCCAGTTGCCGTGTCGGTGCCTTTTTTTAAGTACGGCATATACGTTCCGTCTAATTGGTCTTTTAAGATGTTAAGTTCATCGCAACCTTCTACTTCACAAAAATTTATTATATCCGGGTTAATAGCTTTTATTCTTTTAGAAACAAAATCCATATGAGTTTGGGCTTCCGTTAGATTTTTCCATGTACAACCATTTCCAGGGCAATTCATATTGCCGTAATAATCTATAAAAAGCCACTCAACATTATACTGAACAAGTCTTAGTTTATTTTTATCGTTACGTCTATCGCCAATACTTGAAACAATAGGACATTCTGTATCGGCAAAAATAATATTTGCGAAAAAAGATAAAAGCAAAATAATTTTTAACATATTTTATATTATTATATAAAATAAATTAAATAATTATTACAATATATAATATTGTAAATGACAGAAAAAATTTTACCGAAAAATAATTATAAACTACAGTTTGATGGTTGTAGCAAATCAAATCCAGGACTCGCTGGTTGCGGTGCCGTAATATATTATAATGACAAAGAAATATGGTCAGATTGTTTATTTGTTGGCAAAAGTGAAACAAATAACAAAGCTGAATATAATGGCTTATTATTAGGGATAGAGGCGGCTAACAAATTAAATATAAAAACTTTACTAGTAGAAGGTGATAGCCTATTAGTAATAAATCAAATGACAGGAAAATATAAATGCAATTCGCCAAACTTAATTGAATTATATGAAAAAGCTAAAGAATTAGAAAATAAATTTGATAATATATTTTATAAACATATTTACAGAAATCTAAATAAACGAGCGGATTATTTATCAAATCAAGCAATACCATTAAATTTAAATTAATCATTAGTACTCTAACAATTGAATATTTAATGTCTTGTGAGGCTTGTACTTTAAAAAATCAAATTCTTTTTGCGTTGTTGGAAATTCGGTATCTCCGTAGATGTCTTGCAGCATTAACCATTCAAATAATCCTCCTACATAAATATATACATTGTAAAATCCTAAGGATTTAAGTTGATTATATTTTGTATATATTTTTTCGTCATTACAATTACGACCATAAACTATAATTTTTGCGTTTTTTCCTCCGGTTTGTATTAACTTGTTAACTATTGCCTCTTCATTTTTTATATTTATTGTATTTATAATAAGACAATTTTGTTCAGACTCATTTAATGTATTTATTAGCAAGTGTGTTTGTGAATTATTAATAACATATTGAATATCTTCATAGTTAATTTTTTGTGTCGATTGTGTGTTTCCCATTATTAAACCTTTTAAGTTATTTTTAAATATTTAATTTTTTAATATAATTGAATATTTAATTTTTTAATTAAATTGAACTACAATTTCAACATCTTCCTTTTTTATGCTTTTTGTTGCAGAAATGGATAATTCTTCTCTCTTTTTTCTAGTTTTAGAGTTGTCAATAATAGTTTCTTTTCTCTTAGATGTACTATTTCTACTATTCATATCCTTCTCTATAGTTTCATAATTTTCTTCTATGTATTCTATGACTTTGTTTTCAATCGCCCATTTAAAAAAATTAAGTTGACCAATTGTGGTTTCAATACAAGTTTCATTTTTGTATGGAATACTTATCCTTTCCCATCTGCAAAATGGGTCAAACCTTTTTTTTGAATAGGCTTTTAACTTGAGTTTATAGTCAAAATAAACCTTAAATCTTCTAATTTGACAATTTGGGTCATTAATCGTATACAGCGTATAATATTTTTTGGCATAATTTGTTGAAAACCAATCGACAATTCTAAGAGAAATTTTTGATTCACCTGTAATTATTTTAAGCATTCTAGTTAAATATTTTTCATCTTTATAAAAATCCATTAAATTATTTAGAAGTAATTCGTTTTGCGTAGTATAAACATTGTTTGTGTTCATTATTTAAGTTTTTCAAAAATTTTTTAAGTTGTTTATTACTTATTATATAATTTATATTTATATTTAATAAAAATAAAAAACTAATATATATATGACAAGCTTACAAAATATGTTTTTTGGTCCTTTAAATAGTGACGCATGTCTTTATTTTTATTTTATGACTGTTTTCTTTTTTTTCTTATTAGTTGTTGCGTTAATTTCTGGAGTACTATTGGTGATTAAAAAACCTACCCAACTAAATTTCAAAATGGGCCTTCACGCTCTAGTTATATTTTTTTATATTTTTATTGCCTATTTTTTAAACCGTTTGTTATACAGTATGTGTAATAAATCATTAGCTTAAAATCTATTTATCCATATTAGTTGATATTCTATCTGAAGTTGTATTCAAAGGTTTTAAAAATTGGTCTCTAATAGTAACATCATTCACGTAATCATTTTCTCCTAAAAAAGGATTAAATCCTCTTTGTTGAACCAAATGTCTATCTGCTATTTTGGTGTCTAATTCTTCTCTCTTATTAGATACTTTGAACCCAGTTCCAGATGAAGATTGGTTTAAAATATCCCATGTGTTTTCATCATGATTTAATGCAGATGTATAAGCGTCTGTTTCGACTTCTTTACTAAATTCCTGGGATTCTATCTCTGTAACATGTTTTAATCTTCTGGACCTTTCATAAGGTTCGGCTTTTGTCCATTTCCATTCCATACTAATAATATTTGTATAGGAATTAAATATTATTAGTAAACTAAATATAATAAGTTTTAATTATATTGTTTTACGATATTTAATTGTTTTGTAAACAAAAATTTTTCATCTGTTCTGCGGCGTCTTTTTAAATTACATTCTAAACACGCTATATGGTAATTATCTATGTTGTGTCCTTTATCATTATCAATTCTATCAACCGACCATTGTTTCATTTCTCTTGAAACATCATATAAAATACTCATTTCGCATTTACAATAACGGCATTTTAGCTCGGATTCGACTAATTTATTTATAACCGATTCAAATGTTAAAAAATTTTCAACTTCATAATGCTTTTTAATTGTATCTTGTTGTTTGTAACCAGATATTTTTTTATTTATTTCTTGAATAGCTATCTTTGTAATTTCATCATTACATTGAAATTGATTTTTTAAAATACTGTTTAATAACTGTATTTGATATGGATATGAAAAACATTCGTCAGAAAAACACCACTTTTCAGATACCACGCGTTTTTTTATCTCTTTTTCAACATTATGGTCTTTTATCATTTTTTTTATTTGATATCTATTGTTACATCCTGTAATACTTATTTTTTTATGCTCTTCTGACATATAATAATATTATATAAAATATTTTTATATTATAATTTATAATT
>Ga0209443_1000696_pt1 | contig 22522 bp, 21 predicted proteins | sample LauGreBMM110DCMD_2_FD_187571 | JGI IMG/M metagenome (GOLD analysis project Ga0209443, IMG submission 187571) | Freshwater lake microbial communities from Lake Michigan, USA - Su13.BD.MM110.DCMD (SPAdes) (version 2) | ecosystem: Environmental > Aquatic > Freshwater > Lake | place: Lake Michigan... | reverse complement strand
GGTTGATGTAGAAATTGATAAAGTTGTATTATAAATAACTACATTTCCAGTATTGTATGTATTTCCAAGAATAATTGCATCAGATTGAACTGTTGTATTTCCACCTATAAAAACATTTTCGGAAATACCTACTCCACCATTCACTATTAACGCACCCGTTGATGTAGAAATTGATGAAGTAGTATTATAAATAACTACATTTCCACTATTATATGTATTTCCAAGAATAATCGCATCATATTGAACTGTTGTATTTCCACCTATAAAAACATTTTCTGAAATACCTACTCCACCACTCACTATTAACGCACCCGTTGATGTAGAAATTGATGAAGTAGTATTATAAATAACTACATTTCCACTATTATATGTATTTCCAAGAATAATTGCATCATATTGAACTGTTGTATTTCCACCTATACAAACATTTTCACTAATTCCTACTCCACCACTCACTATTAACGCACCCGTTGATGTAGAAATTGATGAAGTCGTATTATAAATAACTACAATTCCAGTATTATATGTATTTCCAAGAATATTAGCATTCGCATTAACTGATATATTTCCAGAAATAATAGTGTTATCACCAATATTGATATTTTTACCAATATACACATTTCCAGAAACACCTATTCCACCATGTACTAATAATGAACCACTAGAAGTGGAATTGCTAGAAGTAGTATTATAAATAACTATATTTCCTGTGTTATATATATTTCCGGTAATAGTAGCATTCGCACCTATTTTAATATTTTTACCTATAAACACATGTCCGGAAATACCAACTCCACCACTTACTACTAACGCACCAGTTAAAACCGAATTGCTAGAAGTAGTATTATAAATAACTACATTTCCGGTATTATAAGTGTTTCCTAATATATTTAGTTCTCCATCAACTATACCAGTACCTTCTATCAAAATATCTTTAGATAGACTATCACCTGGTCTAACTATTAATGTACCAATTGGGCCAGTATAACCAGTATTTCCTTGTGGTCCTCTATCACCTTGAGCTCCATTTTCCCCCCGAGGACCTTGAATGATACCGCAATTAGTCCACCCATTATCAATGGATGTATCGTTTCCATTATATACATATAAATTTCTTGTATAAATATAGGCGTCTCCAATACTAGATTGAATAGTATATAATTGGTCTAAACTTGAAACTTCTCCTAAAATTTTGATAGTTCCTGGATTTACCCCCCCTATAGTACTACCGGATGGAAGAGCAATTCCAGCCACCCCATTTGTTACAGTCGCATACATTGATGTAATATGATTTCCACTATTATCAATAAAATTAATCGCATTTGTTCCTATATTTGCAGTAATTACATGTATACTTTTAAACCGAAGTTCGTTACTTCCTATATTTACCATATTGTCCGAATATGGTAATAAATTCTGATTTAATGTATCAATAAAACCAGGTAGTCCTTGAGCGCCATCAACGCCCTTCGCACCAGTAGCACCCGTAGCACCCGTAGCACCCGTATCACCCTTAGCACCATCACTGCCTGCACCACCCGTATCACCCTTACGACCTTGTTTCCCAGTTGCACCAGTGTCTCCTTTGCTTCCTTTATATATAGGATTCATGCAATTTGATGATATAAATTGTTTTGTGGATGTATAATTACTAGAAGACATAATAAGTATTATATTATTATTTTATATTTTAATAATTATTTTATTCTAAACTAACCAACTTAAAATGATAATTATTGTAGTATTAATTAATCCATATCTAATAAATCTTCCAAACAGTCAACGCCAGTCATTTTCACTAATTTTAATAATCCGTCAAGTTTATCTAAACGGTCTGTTCGGTCATCATTTTCGCAACGATTTGTTTTAAACTCTCGTTGTTCGCAATGTTTATGAGACCGATTACGTTCTGGTTTTTCACATTTTTGTGAAGTAGGTTCAATGCATTCCGGTTTTTCATATTCGTGTCTATGTGTTTTCTCTAATTGTATTAACTTATTAATACGGTCGGTATATTTAAACTTAGATGCAGATTTATTTTGTAATTTAATTAATAATGGCGTTGTTATAATTCTAGTAATATTATTACTGGTGGTTTCAGTATATTGTGAAAAATATCCACGTGTGTAATTAGTTTCTAATTTTAATTTTTCTAAAAATATATTACCCGATTCATTTAATACTACATTATTGTTTGAAATATTAATAGTTAATGTTATAGTAATACCGTTTGGTATAAATAATAAATCGCCTTCAATAAATCCATCGGCAACCGTATAATTATGCGGATTGGTTGGGTCAAACGCATTACCACTTACATCGACACCACTAGCATCAATACCATTCATATATCGGTTTTCAAAAACATTCGTACACACCACTTCACGTAAAGTATTATTTATATTGTTAAACGTAACCGTTCCTGATAAATCAGTTACAAAATTACCACATAAATCTCGTGCATGACGATGTAATAAATACATAAACGCACTCGCATCAAATACTCCATTATTTATATTTATTGGTCTAGATAATGTAAATGTATCAGTAAATCCAGATTTGTTGTTAAAATATTGGTTTAAATAATAACTAAAGTCTGAATATACTGAACTTAATGAACCCAAAGAAATAATACTAGATGGATTTATTCCCGAAATAAACTCTGACGCAGAAAGAGAAACGCAATCCACATTAAATGAATCGCTATCATTATTATAGGTGGTTGATATTAAACCATTATTATTCGCATTTTTATTTAATCCCAATTTCTCATTAAATGTTCTTACATCAAACGACACTTGTATCGAATTTGCGACATCATATTTATTGAGTTCATCCATTTTTAAAATATAAACTCGTTGAAACCCCTTTTCCACATTAAATCCCCCATTTCCAAAAAACGCATATTTTAATCCATTCAATATAGTATTCCACATTATATTTTGTATATATACATATTTGTTAATAAATTATACGAATATTAATAACAAATAAAACGCAAATTTATTATTTGTATAATCCTAAACATCTATTATTATCATGCGTGTTGTATTTGTGTATTTATAAATGCAAATAAGAATATTAGTATAATTCATGTAAATTATACTAGTTATATAATGAATCAACTTGAATTATTTACATCCAACCGTGTAAAAAAGATATTTTATTATAAAGATTCAATAAAATTAAATTACCAGAGTGGTTAAACCAGGCATGTAGGATAAGTGATTATGAGAATCATCAACAAGTGTGATAACTAAGTTGCGTTTCACCGATTGATATATATTTGTATAAGCGGATACACTTCCGTCAATGTTATTCACACTATTTACTATCGATTGATTTCCAAGAGTTGCTGTTAAAGAGTTTCCATCTTCATTCCTAAACGCAGGTTCGTCCGTTATATCACCCAATAAATTATTATTACTAGTAGGATGTTCCGTATTATATAAACCAGCTGAAGAATAAGCAATACCGTTTTGTAATATATTTACATTTAAATTAATTGTTAAACCGTCTGGTATATATATTACATCTCCAGGTAAGAATCCGCCGGATATATCAATTGTAGTTACATCATTTGGGTTCGCCGCGTTATTCACGCGATTGTTAAAATAATTGTTTGTTTGTGCACTGACTAACAAATCGTTAATATTAGATATTGTTAAACTACCTGACAAACAACTAACATATTGCCCTGGATAACCGGATAAAGACATGGATGCGTCCCAAGTAGGAGGATTTGGGACATTATTACCATCGATTTGACTTTTGTCGTTTGTTAAATAATTCGCACTTCCAGCAGAAGTTCCCATAAAAAATAGTTTCCATAAATCTGCCCGTGTAAATCCCGCACTTGGTATCGTGGAGGAAGCATCAAACAGATTGATAAAATTACCAGAAGACAACCAATTTGTAACATATTGATTAAAATCACTATATAAACTGGATATACTATCTACATCATATACACTGGTATGTGTATTTACAATATCACTGTTAGTAATAGTAATTGCGTCAAGTCCAAACTTTAAACCTCCACTTACATCGGGAATAGTATCACCATCAAAATCTTGTATCTGTCCGCTCGCATCATAAAACCCGTATGGTTTCGTTGGGTCTCCTAATAATTTACTATTAAACATTGATGCGGGCAAATGTATTTTAATCGCATCATATATATTTTGCTGATTAATATTACTTCTTAAGTTCATAAAAACATCTTCAAACCCACGTTCAACGCTAAATCTACCAGAACCCATAAACACATATTCTAATTGAGACATCGGGACTTATATATATATATTTATTGATAATTATAAACACAAATATTATAATTACAAGTTTAACATACAATATTAGAATTGCTAAATATATTTTGCTAAATATATTTTGCTAAATATATTTTGCTAAATATATTTTTAGTGTATAAAATAGAAACGTAAATTACGAACAAATATTATAAATTATACATTAATTTAAATGATATACAAAATGAATAATTCGCATTATTCATATCCAAAACTCTACCGAACTCATCCAATAATTGAATTCGTAATCGTTGAATATCAACTGGTCCAAAATATTTTCTAGGTTCAGTAACCATATTTAATTCATTCGCCATAATAATATTAAAATAAGACCCATTAATGGGTATTCGTGCGATTATGTTTTGATTTAATATGGAATCTGTAAAAGCAGTTATAAAAGTGTTATTTACGCTATTATTAAAGTCATCAATCGACAAATAAATATAACGAATCGGAGCAGGTTCAATAATTGATTCAGATACATATGTTATTTTACCTTCATATTTTGGGCATATAAATCCTAAAACCCATCCTAGTTTCAAATAAATATTGGTGGAATTATCATCCATTCCATTTATATCTTTGGTAAAATCTAATATTATATTTGTAATAGGTAATTCACCGCTATTTACATTCGTTATATTAAGTTGTACGGTTACTTTCCCAGTTCCTGAACCGGAATCTGTAATATCTAATTGAAATACAATATTTGAAAATAACGCATCCGCATTTGATAAAATATCATTAATTTTTTGGATTAATTCTTGTCCGTTATAATTCGAATCTGGAATAATTAATATTAATGTAGAATTTATAGTTTCTTCATTCGGTTCATCGTATTGTTCTATAAAAATATTTAAATAATTATTTCCATATTTTGATGAAATTCCATAAAAAGTTATAGGAAGTTCAATAGAAGATATTTGCATAGATACAACTTTATGTAATTTTAACGGTAATTGTATATTGAAATCTGAACTGGATGTATTGTATAAATTAGTCCGAAAACGAGTATCTATAGTTAAACATTTTGTAATCGTTTGTGTAGTCAGTGGATTCATATTACCAGGTAAATACTCAGAGTTATGAGTTTGGATATATTTGGTAATGGGACGTTCAATTAATTCCGGTTCTCTTGTGATTGTTTTTTGTATCGTTTCGGGAATGTTTAAGGTATCTAATTTTGCGTTTTTTGGTATAGTCGTTGGTTTTCGTAATGGAATACATTTTGTTTCTATTAACCATTCTTTGGCTTCTTTCAAAAAATCCATTAAATCAGTTTTCATTCGTTTATTAATATTTCCACTTTTTAATAATTGCTCTTTTATTTCGCATTCGCGTAATTCTACATCTGAAGCAGAATAGTTAGATTTCGGGTTTAATTTAAAAAATGTTTCTATATCAGTAATCGTATAATTATTTATATTTAAGTCTAAATCCGCCATAATAATATAAAGATGTATTTAGACTTAAATACATTTACGCGGTAACAATTATATTATTTATATAAAATATTTTATATAAATAATATATTATATGCCATATTCATACCGTAAAGTTCCTAAAAAAAAATGTTATAAAGTATTTAATACAAAAACGAAAAAAGTGTTTTCTAAATGTGCTTCAAAAACAAATGCTATCAAACAATTAAAACTACTTCACGCTTTACAATTTAATAAAAACTTTATTCGTAAAATAAAATCGCGAAAAAAACAGTTTTCATAATGATATATTATAAAGTTTTATCATACATGTCTGGTGTAATGGTAATAACTTTATGTATACTGACGTAAAATGGGATATTTGATAAGTTTATATTTTCTAAACAATCTTCAGTAATGTATATAGTAAATGTTCTCGTATTATTATTAATTATAGAATTACCAGTCCAATATTCTAATAGTAATACTTCGTTTATAACCCCTTTTATTCTTCCATTAACACCACAATATTGTATTGGACGTGGTCCGGGTTTTCCGGTACAATGTTTTATACGCCATTCACATTGTAATGTATTTATATAATTTGGAAATCCACACATTAAAAAATAATATTCCCACCCACCGTTTGTTCTACTTGTAAATCTGGCACCACCGGTTATTTCATTATTATGTTGTCTTAATCTTTTTATAGGATTATTTGTAGAACCGTTATAAGTTAAGTTTTTAAACTCTGGTTTAATATTTCGTAAAATATAACAATACCACATATTATGTTTATTGTTATCCATTTATGTGTTTTTTAATATTTCTACTAATTGATGAATTATAGCAATTAATACTTGTCTAGGTTGATTTGTATTCACCGCGTAAATCATAATAAATAATAGTTTATATATTATTTGTTTTAGTGTAGGTGATATAATTGGTGGTAAAACGGGAACTGGAACGGGAATAGTTGGTGGGTTTTACACCTTTTTACATTTCAAACGCCGATTTTTATATTAATTTATAAAAAACAAATTAATATAAAGAAATAAAATGTATACTATGTATATAACTAAAATTGGTTTTTTATAGTTGCGAAAAATGTGGTAAACAATTTAGTCAAAAAGGACATTATAATAAACATACCAACAAAAAACTACCTTGTGTTAATGAAACAAAACTTAAAGAAATTATAGGTGTAGTTGTTAATGAAAAGTTGAATGAAATTAATAACAAAAAGGAAAAAATTGATTTGTTTATTCCAAAAAATTTAGAAGATACTATAAATACAGAAATACCAACTATGACAACAAAACATAATTTAGGACAATATTTTACAACCCATAATGAACTCAAAGAAAAGGTATTTGAGTTTATCTTAAATGCTCCATCTAATATTTTAGAACCATCTATGGGACAAGGTGATTTAATTACATTTATTACAGATAAAATACCAAGTATAACATTTGATATGTATGAAATTGATACAAAAATTAAATTATTGGATAAAATACAAAAAGATAAGGTTATTTATGGAGATTTTATGACACAAACAATTACAAAAACATACAAAACAATAGTAGGAAATCCGCCTTATGTTAGAACTAAAAAAGGGAACTTATATATTGATTTTACCGAAAAATGTTATAATTTACTTGACGATAATGGTGAGTTGATATTTATTGTTCCGTCTGATTTTCTTAAATTAACAAGTGCATCAAAATTATTGAATGTTATGATGACAAATGGAACATTTACTCATATATTCCATCCTCATAATGAAAAAATGTTTGAGAACGCATCTATTGATGTTATTGTTTTTAGATATTGTAAAAATAGTTTAATTGATAAAAAAGTATTATATAACGACAAATTACTCTATATTACAAACAGCAACGGATTAATTACTTTTGGAGAAGAAGAAAATATTAATAGTGTCTTGTTTCAAGACTATTTTGACATTTATGTTGGTCTTGTTAGTGGAAAAGAAGAAGTTTATAAAAATGAGGAACTTGGTAATATAGAAGTATTAAATGGCGAAGATAAAATTGATAAATATATTTATATTGAAAACTACCCTTGTGATAATGAGAAAATTAATACACATTTATTACACCACAAAAAAGAACTTATAGAAAGAGGAATACGAAAGTTTAATGAAAATAATTGGTTTGAATGGGGAGCACCAAGAAATATTACTACCATAAACACTAATCTTGGTAAAGATTGTATTTACATTTATAATTTAACACGGAAACAAAATGTATCATTTTTAGGTAAAGTGAAATATTTTGGTGGTGGGTTAATAATGCTTAAACCAAAAAAAAAGTGCAATTTAAATAATATAGTATCATACATAAATAGCAATACATTCAAAGATAATTTTATGTTTTCTGGAAGGTTTAAAATAGGACATAGACAAATATGTAATTCTTATATTCCAATTGAATATCTATAAATCTAATGTCCGTATATTTGACATAAATGTTTCTTTCCAACTTGGTTTTGGTTTTTGTAAGCAATCAATAAATAGTTTTATCTTTTTGTTTATGTTTTCATATTTAAATGTTCTATTTTTATCCCAGCAAACTTGAAATGGTAAATTATTTATATTTGGTGTTAATATTGTCAATCCTTTTACACTATTAACAATTATATCACTCGCATCTTTTTTATTTAACACTATGAAATAGTAATCTTTTTTGTTATTAGTGTTATATTTTTTATTTTTTAATTTATTTAAAAGTATATCACTCATCTTACCATTTTCATAAGATTTATCCCTATGAATATCTAATATTTCATTCGTGTAAGCATATACACACATCGCCAAATTACCAGTATTATCGCTTGTTATTGTAGTAGTTGTTTTTATATTGATTGGAAACCATCCATACATATAATCAAATGCTAAAATATCATACCACATTCTAATTTTAGGTTTTTTTATTTTTTCACCAAACTTTTCAATAAGTAATTTAATTACTTCATCTTCATCAATACAACTATTTATTCTACCATCTTCATTTTGGGTTGAAAACTGAAACGCTTGTAATTTCAAATATTTTTTAATTTTATACATAATTAAAGGTAATTGTTTTAATCTCAAAATGCACCCCCTAAACCATTTTTGTATTTTTATTATTTTAGTTTCATCAATCGCTAATGATGAAAGTGATGTAGTTATTGCTTCAATTTGTAAATCCATTTTTGAATTATTCATATAGTAATTATAATACTTATTGTTATAAGTATTTTATTTCAATTTTTTTATTAATCAATTTTATGAAAAAATAATTCAATATTATATATGCCTTCACATAAAAGTAATGATTATAAATTAACGGCAGTTCAATATTATTTAGTTGAAGATAAAACACAAGAAGAAGTTTGTAAAATATTCAAATGCACTCCAAGAAGTTTAATGCGTTGGGTTGAAAGATACAAAAATGAAGGGAATGTTATTATTCATTACAGAAAACCAGTTGCTTATAAAGTTAAAAAAGAATATGTTAAATTATTAGTTGATGAAATAAATAAAAATAAAACAATCACATTACACGAGTTAAACCAAAAACTCAAAGATAAATACAAAGATGCTAATTTATCTACAACGCAGATTTTTAGAGTAATTAATGATAATAATATAACTTTGAAACTTACAAGAATAAGACATGAACCAGTAAAGAGATTTGGTAAAGATATAAATATTAATTCAAAAATAAAAGAGTTTTATGATGAAGTGAAAAAATACAAAATAGAAGATATTATTTGTATTGATGAAACAAGTATAAAATAATTACAAAAACGAAATCGTTGTTATAGTAATAAAGGTAAGCGTTGTGTAATAAAAACACAATCACAAGAAGTATTCAAAAAATATACTGGTGTATTTGCTATTTCTGTAAATGGTGTTGTAAATTGGGATTTGTATGAAAAAGGAGGTATAAATACAGATAGATTAATTGAGTTTTTAGAGCATAATATAACAAGTAAATTAAGGAATAAATTAATTATTTTGGATAATGCTTCCGCTCATAGAAACGAAAGAATAAAAGCATTAGTAAATAAACATAATAATTTACTTTATGCAGTTCCTTATCAGCATTTTACCAATTCCATAGAAAATTATTTTAGTATGCTAAAATCAAGATTACAAAAATTAGAAGGGTTAAAATATGAGAACCTAAAAGAAAATATCCAAAAAGTAATAAGTGAAATACCAAAAGAAAAATATGAAAATATATTTAAGGGTGCTTATGAAAGACCAGAAAAATATGTTCCAAAGAATAAAACAAGAAAAATAAAAAAGAATTACAAATGATTTTTATATGGGTTAGGACTATATAAAAATCGGCGTTTGAAATGTAAAAAGGTGTAAATAATTGGTGGGTTTTGAATAATTGGCGGAATAATAATCATTGGTGGAATGGGAATCATTGGCGAAATGGGAATCATTGGTGGAATAAGAATAATTGGTGAGGTCGGTTCATTTGAAGGGATTGCTGGTAAAACATTGGTTTCAAAACTTCCAATTACATTTCCCGGTGGACTGGTATTCATGGTTATATACGCTTCATTTGAACTAGTGTCAATTGTTATTCCCATAGCAAACTTGGTACTAGATTTCCAAACTAAACATGTAAAATGACCGGTTTTATTACTATATTCTGGATTATTAAAATCATAATTAACAATTTCATTATACCATAAATCTATACTTTTTTTAATTAAGGTTATTATATCAGTTCCATATCCTTGAAAATACGCAATATTTTCACCATACGAAGTTATTCCGCTATGTTTAAATAATTTACTAGACAACATATAATTAGACCAATTTTGAGAAAATAAATATATACCATCATCCCATAACATAGGTGGAGATTGATTTAATTCTCTATAATTATTTACATAATTTTGAATATCATTAATTTGTCCGCTAGAAAATACTGATTGTGTTTGGACCGACATATATAGTTATACAATAATTTAACAAATCCTAAAATTAAAAATAACCGCAAAACTACATAACAACTGTATTACAATATTTACAAATGTTATGTATTAAATAAAATAATAACTATATAAACGGATATTATTATATTATAATTAACTTCAATAACTATAACTACACTCTATCATATTATATGAAACCATGTTTAGAACAAAAAACACAATTTACGAATGAATTAAATGAAATGAGTGAAGAACAACATATTATATACGAAGAAATTAAAAAAGGAACGAATGTTATAGTAGATGCAATTGCGGGTTCTGGAAAATCAACATGTATTTTATCTATCGCAAAAAAATTAGATGGTGTAATATTTTTACAAATGACGTACAATTCAATGTTGCGTCATGAAATTAAAGAAAAAACACAATTATACAACATATCAAATATTAATATACACACGTATCATAGTTTAGCGGTTAAATATTATATGCTTTCAGCACATACAGATACACAAATACGTTATATTTTGTATAACGACGTTTTGCCAAGAATTACATTGCCACAATTTAATATATTAGTGATAGATGAAACTCAAGATATGAGTTTTCTTTATTTCCAATTTATAATTAAGTTTTGTAAAGATGTCGGGAAACATATCCAATTATTTATTTTGGGGGATTATATGCAAGGATTATACGATTTTAAAGGTGCGGATATTCGTTTTTTAACCATGGCTCAAGATATTTGGAAACATTTTCCTTTATTAAAAACACACTTGTTTTCAAAATGTTCTTTAAAGGTATCGTATCGTATTACGCATCCAATATCAAACTTTGTTAATAATGTAATGTTAGGACAATCCCGTTTATCGGCAGTTCGAGATGGAGAACCGGTTGTATATTATAAAAAAGGACGAACTGCTGCCGAAAAGTTTGTCGTTCATACTATTTTTACTCTATTAGAACAAGGTTATTTACCAAGTGATATATTTATTTTAGGTGGCTCGGTAAAAGGTATGAATAGTGCAATACGAAAAATGGAAAACGCAATTGTAGAACGTAATATACCGTGTCATGTTCCAATGTTTGAAACGGATAAAATTGATGAAAGAGTTATTAATGGGAAAATTGTCTTCTCCACGTTTCATTCAGTAAAAGGACGTCAGCGAAAGTTTGTATTTATAATGGGATTTGATAATACATATTTTAGTTATTACGCGCGAAACTTAAATAAAATGGTTTGTCCGAATACATTATACGTAGGATGCACACGTTCTACACATCGGTTATATTTAATTGAAAGCGACCAATACGCAACTGATAGACCATTGGAGTTTTTAAAAATGAATCATAACCAAATGATGAGACAACCGTATATTGTATTTAAAGGAATCCCAAAAAATATTTTTTACAATAAAATAGAAGAGCGTAATACACAAAACGACCATCGAATTATTCATCACATTTCAGTATCTGATATTATTAAGTTTATTCCTGAATCAGTCATTGAATATATATCTCCAATCATTGACCGAATCTTTGTTAATATTTCGGGAGAAAATAATATAAATATTGATATTCCTAATATTTTCAAAACAAAACGCGGATTTTATGAAGATGTTAGCGATTTAAACGGAATTACTATACCTTCCATGTATTTTGATAAATATTTTTCAAATAATCAAGGCGTAATTCGAAAACTTATTGAATTAAAATTAACTGAAACAAAAACGAACGAACTTTTATTTTTAAAACAAAAAATAAGCGAATTGCCGGAAATATGTAGCAATATTCAGGAATATTTATATTCGTCGAATATATTTATTGCTTTACAAGAACATTTATATTTTAAAATTAATCAAATTGATTCCGATGAATACAATTGGTTAGACGAAACCATCATTTCCAAATGTTTTAACCGTATGGACGAAATTATTGGAAACCAACTCCAACCTATTGCGAACAAACCGTTTGATAGTAATAATATTCACGGTATGGAATATACTATTTTAAATTATGCAGATAAAGAAAAACAACAAAAAATAGATGACGCATTAAAACCATTCTTTCCAAAAGGAGAATTGTTTAAAATTACAGGAAGAATTGATTTAATAACTGAATTGTGTGTTTGGGAATTAAAATGCACTACTCAAATTACAATCGACCATATGCTACAGGTTGTTATGTATGCTTGGTTATGGAGAACTGTTATTGAAGATATAGAATATCTTTCCAATATTCGGGATTTTAAAATATTTAATATTAAAACCGGAGAAATATATCAATTATTCGCGACTATGGAAGAATTAAATGATATTGTCGTTTCTATTTTACGCGGAAAATATCAAGAACTAACTATTAAAACGGATAATGAGTTTTTACAAGAATGTAAAATTACAATTGAAAAATATATAAATCATATATCCAATTAGATATATGATAAATTATTTGGTTATCTTTATGTGGTGGTCTTTTAACCAAACTTATTTTTACGACATTCATAAATATAAAAATGAAGGTTTTGAAGAATCGTATTATTACATATTTAAATATTACGATTTGATTTATATTCATACACGTTTTACATGTCAAACGTCCCGAGTATTCTTAAAAAAAGATATTAAATATAAAATTATATATTCAATAATATGAAAGTGAGATATTTTCGGATTTACATTTAGAATTTATTAAACCAAATAAAATAGAAGAGTTCATTCGAAAAATTCCATCTGGTATCAACGAAATATGTATATTAGCTGGAGACATCGGCAATCCATATCAAACAAATTATGATATTTTTATGAAGTTTTTACGTATAAACTTCAAAAAAATATTTTATATTACGGGTAATCATGAATATTATAATAACACAAAAATGATACAAGAAACAAATGATTTTTTGGAAAAATATTTTCAACCATTTAATAATATTAGTTTTTTAAATAATATTATTAATTTTACGACAATTATTGTTTTATTGGTACTACCTTATGGAGTAAAATTATAAATCCAAAAATTGAAATAAATGATATATATAATATACCTAATTTTGATTATATTCAATATAATAGATTAAATATGTTAAGTGTTGATTTTTTACAAGACGCATTACAAAAAAACGAGAATTGTATCGTTATAACACACCACGTTCCTTCTAATTCATTAATTGATGTAAAATATAAAACTCCACAATTGAGACCTTATAATCAATGGTTTTATTGTAATATGGATGTTGTGTTTGAAAAAATACGGAAATAAAATAAAATATTGGATATACGGACATACTCATACCCGTTCGAATGTTATTATAAATGAAATACCATTTTTATGTAATCCAATTGGTTATCCAAATGAAAATACCTTTTTAGATTTTCAAAACACATTTACAATCGGCATTTAGAATATAAAATTATTTACTAAATATTTTACATTGTGTATGCTGTATATAGTTTTCTATTTTGTATTTCACAGTTGTATTTCACAGTTGTATTTCACAGTTGTATTTCACAGTTGTATTTATTTATGCGAATAATTTTATAACAATTTTTGATATATATTATATCAGGTGCGATGGAATAAAATGAGTTATCCAATATTAACCTACAATGTAGTTGTAATAATTTAACTTGTAGTATTTTATACAATTTTGGGTGAGAAATTATCGTACGCAATGAAATATACAAATTATCGTTCGTATATATTTATAATACCTAATATATTTGTTATAAAAAATATCAATATATTATATATCAAGACATATGAAATTACAGAGTGTTTATTTATTTCCTATCATATTATTCTTAATTTTTATATTTATACAAAATCAAATAAATATAGTTAATACTAATATTACTATTTTAGTAAAACTCGCATCGGTAATGTTAATTTTATTTTATGGTTTTATTGATATTAAATATGGTTTTATTTGTTGTTTGGGTATTATTATATATTTCAATTTTTATAATAAATTATCTGAAGGGTTTGAATACGATTCAATTCATTCAATCAAAAATAATGAAGATGAAATTATACAAAACGATTTGACAAATAGTTATACAGATTTATCCATTTCTCATGGTTCGAATGAAATACCGAAAATAATTATACAAACGTGGAAAAGTAATGATATTCCAACAAAATATATACCTTTAATTAATTCTATCAAACAATTAAATCCTAGTTATAAATATTTATTTTTTACAGACAGTCAAATCGAAACTTTTTTACAAAAAGAATACCCAGAATATTATAATACATACATTAAACTCCCTATAAAAATACAAAAAATAGATTTTTTTAGATATATTGCTGTATATCATTACGGCGGATTTTATTTTGATTTAGATATGAAAGGATTAAAACCATTAGATGATTATTTATTAAATAAAATAACTATATTTCCAGTAGATGAACATATAAATAATTCCATGTGTAAAAATGTCCGATACAAATATTATTGTGATAATAATAATATGTTTTTATTAGGACAATATGCGTTTGCGTCTACTACTAATAATGTATTTATTAAATTATTAATTGATAACATACACAATAATATTAACCAAATTGTAAATATGTATAAATCGAATTATAATAATTATGAAAATTATGTTTACAATACAACTGGACCAGATTATGTAACAACGCAATATTTGAATTATAATAATAAAAATGAAATAACAATTTTAAAATTTAAACATCGTCAATATTTCGGTAGATACGCAAAACATATGTTCTTTGGAAGTTGGAAATAAATATATAGTATATACTGATATGAATAAACATTACTTTTTAATATTATTATTAATTATAATTATACTACCATTAATATTTAGCATTAATTACAACTATATAGAAAAATATAGAGGTGTAATACCATTAAATATTTTTCAAACGTGGCATACCAAAGATTTACCACCTAAAATGTTAGAAGCAGTTAATGATGTAAAGGAACATAATCCCGAGTTTTCATATCATTTATACGATGAAGTAGATTGTCTTCATTTTATTAATACTCATTTTGATAAATCGGTTAGTGATGCTTATAATTCATTGGTTCCACACGCGTATAAAGCAGATTTATGGAGATATTGTGTTTTATATATTCATGGAGGGGTTTATTTAGATATTAAATATTATCCTGTCAATGGTTTCAAGTTTTTAGAATTAACCGACCAAGAATATTTTGCAAAAGATATAGAACCGAATGGTGGAGGTATATATAATGCTATATTAATTACCAAACCTAATAATACCAAACTTTTAAATTGTATTCATAAAATTGTTGAAAATGTTAAAAATAAGTTTTATGGTTCATCTATATTTGAACCCACTGGACCTTTATTGTTAAAACAAGAGTTTTCTGAAAATGACATTAAAAACATGCGGTTATATATAGGTGAGAATAATTGCCCTACCAAAACATGTATTGAATTAGACAATAAACCAATTTTAGCTATATATAACAAATATTATAGTAAAAGAAACAATAAAAACGACCTACCAAACTATCATGATTTATGGATGGATCGTAAAATATACAAAAATAATCCTTAAATATACATTATATTACATTATATTACAACAAAATAATAATATAAAAACGATATTATTATTTGTTTATATGAACTCATCCACTATACAAGTAATTCAATCTACAACGTTAATTCCATTCAATATTTTTCAAACGTGGCATACCAAAGATTTAACACCTAAAATGTTAGAAGCAATTAATGCTGTAAAGGAACATAATCCCGAGTTCTCTTATCATTTATATGATGATGCGAATTGTTTAGATTTCATTACCACTTATTTTGATAAATCAGTTGTGGATGCTTATAATACATTATTACCAGGAGCATATAAAGCCGATTTATGGAGATATTGTGTTTTGTATATTCACGGGGGTGTTTATTTAGATATTAAATATTATCCAGTGAATGGTTTCAAGTTTTTAGAATTAGTTAAATCCGAACATTTTGTTAAAGATAGAGAACATTTTTTAGGAGAAAGAGGAGTTTATAATGGATTGATTATTAGCAAACCAAATAATCAAATACTTTGGAATTGTATAAGACAAATCGTTCATAATGTAAATACCCAATTTTATGGTAAAAACCCGTTTGAACCAACTGGTCCGTTATTGGTTTCGAAGTTTATATCCGATCATATGTATATTAATTTATCACTGCTATATGAAGAAGACTCATTTAATACCGTCATTTTATTACAACATAAATTACAAAAAACCGTTATTTTACGAATGTATGCTGATTTTAGAGAAGAACAATTCAAGTTGTCTTCAACAAATTATTATCAAATAATGTGGATTAACAAAACTATATATAAAAAATCACTCAATAATATTTCTTATAATTTAATTGAAAATAATAATACGCAATTTATTAATGAAAATAAACCTAAAATGCCATTAATTCCACTCAATATTTTTCAAACATGGCATACGAAAGATTTACCTCCAATCATTTTAGAGGCAGCCAATTCCATCAATATCAATAATCCCGAGTTCACTTATCATTTATACGATGAAGTAGATTGTCTTCATTTTATTACTACTCATTTTGATAAATCGGTCAGTGATGCTTATAATTCATTGGTTCCACACTCGTATAAAGCCGATTTATGGAGATTTTGTATTTTGTATATTCATGGAGGGATTTATTTAGATATTAAGTTTTATCCTGTGAATGGTTTCAAGTTTTTAGAATTAACCGACCAAGAATATTTCGCAAAAGATATAGAAGTTTCGGGAGGAGGCGTACTTACTGGATTAATAATTACCAAACCTAAAAATACCATACTATTAAATTGTATTCATAAAATTGTTGAAAATGTTAAAAATAATTATTATGGTTCTCATTGTTTGGAACCCACAGGACCATTATTATTAAAGCAGTGTTGCCCTCCAGAGGTTATGAATAATAACTCATTGCGATTATCTGATAATGGTATTCAAATATTATTTAATAATAAAGCAATATTAGAGTTTAATCGTGAAAAATATCATTCTATTAAGTTTAGTTCGCAAAATTACTATAATAATTATATCACTTTATGGAATCTAAAACAAATATATAATAATTCAATATTTACAGAATTGAAAGTAAAAACGCCAGTAATTCCATTCAATATTTTTCAAACATGGCATACGAAAGATTTACCCCCAAAAGTTTTAGAGGCGGCCAACTCCATAATAACGAATAATCCCGCATTTATATATTATTTATATGACGCAAATGACTGTTTGGATTTTATTAAAAATAATTTTAATAATGATGTATTTGAAGCATATCAAAATCTAATTCCATATTCTTATAAATCCGATTTATGGAAATATTGTATTTTATATATAAATGGCGGTATTTATTTAGATATTTGTTTTTATAATATTACAAACTTTAATTTTGTTGAAATAATTAACCAAGAATATTTTGTAAATGAATTGAAAGACACCGGAGGAGGAATATATAATGGTTTTATGGTTGTTAAACCTCGGAACCAAATATTATTAAATTGTATTCATAAAATTGTTGAAAATGTTAAAAATAAATGTACTTATTCAAACCCGCACGTAATGACAGGTTCATTATTATTAAAACAATTTTTTAATTCAGAACAACTATCAGATATTACCATTAACCTACTCCAACTTGAAAATTCTACTATTGGAATTGAATACAATAATAAAATAATTTTACAAAAAATATAATAACATATTTACAATTATTCTTTTAATTTAACCGATTGGTTTACATAATAAATAATATACAACCCTATATTATTTATTTTATTTAACCGTTCTAATTTATTTAACATCTATCAATTGATATAATACTTAATATTTTTTTAATTATTTTTTCATCTTGTTTTTCTAAATAATTTATAGATGAACCACTTGTTCCGCCCATTGCTTCTCGTATTATTTTGGATTTAATTATATATTCGCATGAATCCAAATCCGTAATTGTAGATACATTGTTTTCACTATGTATTTTTTTAAAGTTACGCATTTTAGTTTTACTTATAACAGATAAAGTATTTTTCATATCTTCATCATGAACCCACCCATCATTACTTTTTAAATATATTTTTTGCCGTTTTATATCAGAACAATGCATTGGACGTTTTGATACCGCGTATTTAATTAAATTACTTTTTATAATATTAGCAATTCCATCAACATAACCTTTTTCTATAAACTCGCGTGTTAATTCGTCAGATATTACCATATTTTTCATGAAGTCTTCAATCGTGATTGCCTCTTTACACGTTTCATTTAAAAATACATTTAAATTAAATGTGGTATGGGTTGTATTATTAATTATTTGTTGTTGAGAATTAGTCATTTTATTTAATATATCGGTCTGATTTTGTATAATTATTTCATTTTGTTCTATTAATTTATTCATAGCATCATTTGTATTTGTAGTTAGCGTACATTTATTGTCTAATTCAATTGGGGTGGGTGTATTTGACTCTTGTTTTATAACAATCTTATTATTTTCATTAGATATGTTTTTCATATGCTTTTTAGTTGATAAATGACACGTATAGTCATACTTATTATTTTTACTATTTTTAAAATTACATATTTCACAATTATATAATTTAGATTGGTTAGTTATCATTAACTGTTTATGTTTTTTTGTAATGATATGTCGTTCATATTTACCATTATATGTTGTATTAAAATTGCATAATTCACAATTATAATTCATGGATACGTTTTATTTAATATATTCTTTATATTATTTTTGTCTTGTTTTACGAGAAATTGTCCCAAAAAGACGAGAAATAACGAAAATCTCGTAAATCTGGGACAATTTCTCGCAAGAAAAGGACAGGAAAAACCCTCTGAATTATCATTTTAAAAATTGATGCAGTCATTTTTTTTATAAAAAAATAATTTGTTAGCATAAAAAATTATTTTCCGATATTTTGCAAGAAGTTCTTGATAATTTTCATATTAGACATTTATTAATGTCCAAAATAAATAATCACCAACTCTTTGTTTTAAAAAAAAATACATATATTATATTTATAAACGAATGGAAAAAATGTAGTTTCCAAAATTAGATGTATTATTTATTAATAATAATATAAGACAAACAAAATAATATAAGACAAACAAAATAATATAATAAAATTAATGTATTTTCTATTATTAATTGAAGTTAAAAATGGTTGTGAGGATGACGCTAAAATGAATCATATAAAATATGATGTAAGTCTTAAAAAATGGTTTATTAAATACAATTACGAAGATTTTATGAAAAACGATTGGTTAAAACCACCTAACGGATATAGGGTATATAATATATTGTTTTTGGATAATCATTTATCGCATAAAAGAGAATATACCAATCATATTTACAATAAACTATTCGAAAGATACGAACACAAATAAATATTATAACATAAATTATAAGTTCATTTGTTATTTTGGAATATATTTACATACAAATGTATAGTTATTATTTATCAAACAGTAAATAATACTTTTATAGACATTAAATAATCAACCGTCCGTATTTTACGAGAATATGTCCCAGATTTACGAGATTTTCGTTATTTCTCGTCTTTGTGGGACAATTTCTCGCAAGAAAAGGACAATCAAAACCCTCTGAATTATCATTTTAAAAATTGATGCAGTCATTTTTTTTATAAAAAAATAATTTGTTAGCATAAAAATTATTTTCCGTTATTTTGCAAGAAGTTCTTGATAATTTTCATATTAGACATTTATTAATGTCCAAAATAAATAATCACCAACTCTTTGTAATTATTTTAAAAAGTTGAGTTTTGATTATTAAGAATTAATAAACCCAATTATTCTATTTTGAAAACAATACAAACAATCCAAATGGTTATCGATTATAATACATTCCAAAATAATATCATTTTGTTATTAGGAATTACGTTATTGTTAGCAATACACAATTCAAATGCTTTTAAATCATAATTCGGCATGGATGGAAAATCTGTTTTTATTTTTGATTCTTTATCAAACGATTTCGGATATTTTATTATTGTTAGATTTTTATATTCAGTTTCAGTAGTAAAATCCGCACCAACTTGAACACCATATACTTTTACATTATTTGATACTGCGCGTAATATTCCACTAATTAATGTTCCAGACCCAACTGCTACCCACAACTCATCGGGTTCTCTACCTAATTTCTCAATTACATTTTTGGTTCGGTTTGCTAATAAATTGATATTTTCTTCTGTTTTTGAACCGAATACTATTTTTTTAACATTTACTTTTCCATTTGAATATTCTCTCGCGTGTTTTTCAATGACACTTAAATATCCATAATCAATTTCTATAATATTTGCACCATAAAACAAACATTTTAATGTATTTGGATGTTTCGTTTTGCGTTTCGCACAAAATATGGTTGCGGTTTTATTGACCGATTTGCAATACATTGATAATGCTAGTTGAAAACCGCCATAGACTGGACTAGCATATACATACTCCGTTATATTCGGTTCGTCCAAGTTTGATAATAAAACGCTTTTTGTTCCACCCATTAACAAATCATCTCTCAATACGTGAATATTATTATGTTTTTCAATTGTTATCATTGTATATTTTATGTATATATCTATATTTATATAGGTTGTTATCGAAATCACGCTACAAATAATATATATTTATACATAGAAATACTTGAAATATATGATAATCCAGAAACATGAAAAGGGAATTATCGAACACGGTCTAAATATAAATACAAATTAAAAATAACGATTTTTATTATACGATTCATTATAATAAAAATATGGGTGTTTATCCTATCATGTTGTAAATATATGTATAACAAACAAATGTAGATAGTTAAGAAATCATTTTATCTACATTGACGATTTTTTCAACCGTATCCACATTTTTTGATTTACAATGCCTTAAATGTTGTAACATCGATTTGGGAATATGTTTTCCGCAATAATTACACGCATTTGATTGTTCGGTAGGAAATGGTAAAGAATTATTTCCCAATGGTGTATTGGTGATTGGTATTAAATAATTATCTAATTGTGGTAATTTCAAATCGTTTATACTCGAAACCATTTTATCGTTAAAATCCTTGACAATTTTTAATATCGTTAGTTTTTGATTTTTAAATTGAATATATTCGTCATTTATATTTTTGAGAACATCATTACAAATGAGAGTGGTATTTTCACGCTTCTCGTTTTTATCTAATTGAGACTTAAAATTATCCACTATATCAAACGCCGTTTTAATTTTATCAATATCAAAGTTTGTTTTATGAACGTATAATAATACATGTTTATTATTTAATATTTGTAATTCGAAATCCGATTTACTCGCAATACCTCTATATTGGGAGAACAAAATACCGCAACATTTTTCTTTTTCACAGTTTTGAATGAATGTATCCACATCGTTTTTATTAACATTATTTGATTCACAATCTTTATTTTCAATTAATAATTTGTCTTTATTATCGCGAACAACGCAATAATATGTATCTTCAGTTTGACGTTCTATTTGAGAACATGGAAATAATGAAAGTAAAATAGAGTTAAAATTACTATTGATATTACTAACCGGTTTTTGTAATAAAATAGTAGTTAAACTTGGGGGGTCAAACAAACACGAAGACGCATTTAATTTTTCCAAAGTTTCTATAAAAACTAGGTTTGCGTATTCTGGGGGTAGTTTATGTTTTTCATAAAAATCGTATATTCGTTTATTGCGTAATATAATTTCATAATTATTCATAGTAAAATAATAGTTAGTTTAGTAAAATGAATGAATTATCTTTAACT